>Ga0208458_1000006_pt1 | contig 279881 bp, 203 predicted proteins | sample AD_UKC085_MetaG_FD_184432 | JGI IMG/M metagenome (GOLD analysis project Ga0208458, IMG submission 184432) | Active sludge microbial communities of municipal wastewater-treating anaerobic digesters from USA - AD_UKC085_MetaG (SPAdes) (version 2) | ecosystem: Engineered > Bioreactor > Anaerobic... | reverse complement strand
GGTGGCGCCCTTCGGTGTCGGGCGGTATGGATGCAGCCCCAGGGCGAACGAACAGAGGTCGAAGCCGATGTTCGCCTCGCTCTTGCCGCTGCGGTTGCCGCCGAAGAGCCAGCGATTCTTCGCCCGGCTCTGGTGGAACAGCTTTGCCGCCGGCCTGGGCCGGTACAGCAGGATCTTCCTGCCTGCGTAACGGATCTGGTCATTCGTCAGCGTCGCGGCCATGATTCTCCCGGATCAGTTCCCTCAGTTGCTCGCACTCGTCGTCGGTCAGGTCGTTCTCTCGGTCGATGACCAGATGCTCGGCTGCCTTGCCTTCCTCGCGATCCACGACGTACCGCGCCATCCGCTCCCACTCAGGTTTGTCGCCCGAGGTGCCTTGTTCGACCAGCTTCAGCGCGGTCTGCTGGGCCTGGGTGAGCTTGCATCGGTCGAGTTTGGCCAGTTGGGCGTCGGTCATGCCCATGTACCGACAGAAGTAGCTCCACAGTTGGGTCCTGTGCTTCGGCGGACCCTTGGGGTTGCCGGACTGGCCGGGCCGGAACTGATGCTCCTTGGGTGGTCGGCCGGGGCCCACCTCGTACGACTCATCTCCCTGTTTCGCAGGGTGCGCGACCCTCTTCGTGCTGCATTTCTTCGCCATCGTCATCGTGCCCTTGTTAGTACAGAAGTTCTCTGGAATCGCCCACTACCTACCGATGGTCGGCCCGAACGGAGATCGTCGCCTGAGCATGCGTATGCTGGCCAGGAACGGCAGGAGATGGCATGTCTGAATCTGGCCTATCCGCCCCCGAGCGTCGCTGGCTCATATAGCACCGCATGTACGCGCGTTTGCTCTGCTTGCGCCGCCGCTCCCGGCACCGGTCACAGAGCCGTTTGCCCTTATCCAGGTTTGCCCCGCAAGCACACTGTCGCGCCGTCTCGGCTTTGGGTCTGGCCGCCGGTCCGGGGTCGGCAGGTCGATCCGCCTCGCGCAGAGTTCGAGATGCAGTCCGGCGACGCCACGGAGGAGGCGGGAACACTTGCCCGCACGTGCCCGGCATGACGGCCGGGAGTCGATTGCGGTCGGCACAGCGAAGCTCCTGACTAGCCGGCCATCCGCCGCAACCATGCTCCCCATGCCCCGGCCCGTAGAACTCCACACAGTCGTAACAGAGTTCGTGCACCTCGAAGGGCCGCCGGAGTTCCTTGCCGAAGTCGGGGAATCGCTGCAATGGACAGCGCAAGGATTCATTGCTGGTCTTCGTGCTCATAGGCGGCCTCCGTGTCGTGTGCATCGTCGGGGGACTGTACAGGAAATATCTATACTGCGTACAAAACCACGCCTGGCGCCCCCCTGCCGCCTAGGGTAAGGTGTCGAATCGTCGATGTAAGGTGTACAGAATCGGATCATCGCGTTGCCCCCACTTCATGTTCACTATCCCGATGCGTGCATTGATGTCCGGCGTCAGTCGGGCGTCACTTTGGTTCAGATTTGGTTCCGAAATGATTCTGGCTTGGATTCGGAAACCAGTCGGAAACCGCTCGCAACGCCCGAAAACGCCGTTGGAAAGGATGGTAGAAGTGCTTGTGTGGGGGTCGGCTCGCCTCCGGAGGCCAACGCTCTATCCAATTGAGCTACGGGGACAGAAACCCATCCGGCTGCTATCTTACCGCCGTCGGGGAACAAGTCAAGCGGGCAACTGTCTTTAGTTTTCGACGTTGCGCCAACGGCCCGCCATGGCACTAAACGGGTAGAGAGCATTGGCGCACACCCTTTCTGGCAGAAAACGACTCTCGGATATGCTATAATGGGTGAGAATTGGAAAGGACAGCCCGTGAGAAGGTCAGATCTGACAGCAATCCGAAAGGCGCTTCCTGCAATTCTTGTCGTTCTGCTGACGCTGGCATCGGTCCTCCAGGCCGCAAGCGAAGGCTGGCAACGCCGGGACGTCGATTGGCAGGCCGGCGGCGGCAGGCGGATCAAGGGCATCCAGTATCCGAAGGATCGCCCTGTGCCCCTGCGATCTGAGGAAGAAGGAGCCGCCAAGCATTCGACCGACCAGAAAGTCCGCCTCTATTCCGCCCCCGCCAGGACAGCCACCGCCCTGCTGGCGAATGAAATGCTGGTCGAATCGCCTCCTGTCGACGGCTTCGTGCCCTGGATCGCCGTTTCCATCACCACGCGGCGGAAGGCCGAACTCGAGCTGGAGGCCGATGTGGAGACATCCGTCAGGGGGAGCTATCCGGCTGGCGCAAATCCACGGACCGACTACGTTATCGGACTTTTCGACACAGGAGCCAGCGCCCATGTCATGGGGTATGCCGACGGCATGCGAACCGGCGTCTATCCAGGCCTGATCACGGCCAGTGAAACCGTGGTCAGCGGCGTGACCGGATCGGTGGTTGTCTCGGTCACACAGCCCCTGGGTGTCTTCATCGACGGATTGGCGGCGATCGACCCGGAGACGCTCACACTGGATTCCTCCGACATGGTGGGAGAGAGCAACGTGGCAATTATGGTCGGGCAGAACCCCGGGACCTTCCCCGACTTGCCTACCGCCATCGGCACACCCATGAGCGTCTATTACACGACGGTGATCCGTAACGACCAGACGTGGACCGTCGAACGCGACGGCGAAACGTTCACGGCGCCCGACATCCGTCTCTACGAACCCGACGACGCGGAAGCCCCGCAGTTCTCGAACGTGATCCCGCTGGAATTGCGTCCGCTCGGCGGGATCAGCGTGCAGTACATCCCCACCCTCGACATGGGTCTTGGCGGCATAGATATCGACGACATCCTGGGCGGTGGCGGCTTCGCGTCGGACTTCCCGCCGGCCAGCCCTTCGGTGATCATCGGGAACTCATCCCAGAGCCTCTTCTTCGTCCATAGCGTCGATCTGTACGACGGCCAGAAGAGCGCCCTCGACAAAGACCGCTTCATGCTCGACACCGGCGCCCAGGTTACGGTGGTCGGATCGCGCATTGCCGCCCGCCTCCAACTCGACCCGGCGGCCCCGGAATTCGAGGTCGAGATCGAGGGCGTCACCGGGGAAATCTCCATGACGCCTGGCTACTATGTGGACGCCATCGACATCCCCGCCCTGGGACAATGGTTCCAGGCCCGTCAAGTGCCCGTCGTACTGCTGGACGTCTCGTCGCCGGAAGGCGGGACGCTGGACGGCATCATCGGCATGAATCTGTTCGTGGACTTCAACCTGATCGTGCGAGGAGGCGGCCTGTTCCTCGATGAAGACCCCGCTCTGGAACTGGAGCGTGTCGAGCCGAATGCGGCAACGGACGCGAACGCCGTCGAGTGACCCCGTGAAGACTCGGCGCGACCCAGGATTCGGACAGCCCAAATGCTATAAGGTCCGTGCCGTTTGACATATCGGGTCCTGGTGGATATCATGCCGACGTCAATACTAGGCGTATCCCCGGTTCAGGACCGATATGAGATTCATCGTCGATGTGGTCTATCTGTTTGCGGGCCTGCTGTTCAGTCCCGTCGTTCTCTACAGGCGGCTCCGGCACAACCGGTACCGCCAGGGTTGGGCCCAGCGTTTCGGCAATATCAGCCGGAAATCCCCAGAGAAGCGATGCCTATGGCTGCACGCGGTCAGTGTCGGTGAGGTCAACGCCGCCAAGACGCTCGTAACCGAGTTCGAGAAACGCTTCCCGGAGTTCGAGATCGTCGTCAGCACCACGACGGACACCGGCTTTGCTCGCGCAACCGCTCTGTTTGGAGATCGCTGGACGGTCTTCTACTTTCCGTTCGATTTCTCATGGGTCATGCATAGAGCCTTCCGACGGCTCGATCCGGCGCTCTGTCTGTTGATGGAACTCGAGGCGTGGCCCAATCTCATCGAGGTGGCGCATCGCCGCTCGGTTCCCGTCGTCGTGGTCAACGGACGAATCAGCGACAGGAGCTTCGTTCAGTACCGCCGATTCAGATGGCTGGTCCGCAGATTCTTCGGCATGATCGACCTCGTACTGGCCCAAACGCAGGAGTATGCCGACCGATTTCGCGCGTTGGGCTGCCCTACCGAACGGGTCGTGGTAACCAGCTCGCTCAAGTACGACACCGCTCAAGTAACGGAGCGGGTCGAAGGCGCCGATGCCCTCTCCGACCAGTTGAACCTCTCAACCGGCCGGCTGTGGGTCGCCGGCGGAACAGGCGACGACGAAGAGAAAATCATCCTCAATGTGTACCAGTGGTTGAAGGAAGACCCGTCGTTGGCCGACCTGCGTTTGGCGGTAGTGCCACGCAAGCCCGAGCGGTTTGACGAGGTCGCACAGTTGATCGAGCAGATGGCGCTGCCTCTGGTCCGCTACAGCCGCATCAAAGGCACGCCGGGCCGTGGCGTCTCGGACCATAATGCGGTGATCCTGGGCGACACGATGGGCGATCTGAGGAGGTTCTATTCGCTGGCCACGGTGGTCTTCGTCGGTCGAACGCTGGTTCCCATGGGCGGCTCGGACATGATGGAGGCCGCGGCTCTGGGCAAGTGCACGATCTTCGGCCCGCACACCTTCAACTTCCGCCAGACGGTCGAGGCGCTTCTGGCCGACCAAGGTGCCATCGAGGTCGTTGATGCTGACGATCTGTGTGTCGTGATGACGAAGTGTCTCGCCGACCCTGCCTACGCCGAGACAATCGCCCGACGAGGCCGCCAGGTCATCCAGAACAACCAGGGCGCCACCGCCAGGACCCTCGACCACATCACCCGACTGCTGCGCTCCCGCCGCGCATAGATTCCCCCTGCCATGCAAGCCGGCGGCACAAGCCGGGATATCGTCTACTTCAGCGCGGCAGCCAGGGCGGCGATGAAGGCGGGAGTGGTACCGCAGCAGCCGCCGAGGACGTGCACGCCCGCCTCCTGAATCCGCTTCGCCGCCGCAGCGAACTCCTCCGGCGTCACCCGGTAGACCGCTTCGCCGTCCACCAGTTCGGGCTTGCCCGCGTTGGGCTCGGCAAACACGGCCACCCCGATCCCTGTCGAACAAGCGGCGGAAACATACTTGTGGGCCAGCGTCACGTACTCGTCGAGCGTAGCGGTCCCGCAGTTGAACCCCACCGCATCGACGCCCAACGCAATCATTTTCGTGACCGCCGTCGAAACGTCCACGCCCATCATGGTTCGATAATCCGATCCCGCCTTGTCGAACGCCATCGAAGCAAACACGGGCAGGCCGCTTTCCAGCGATTCCACAGCTTTGATGGCCACCTCCAACTCATCAAGCGCGGTCATCGTCTCGATGATGAACCCATCCACACCGCCATCGAGAAGTCCCCGGGCCTGCTCGGCAAACGCCACCCGCACATCGCAGGCCTTGAGCTGGCCGAGCGGTTCGAGGAAATCGCCCGTCGGGCCGATGTCGCCCAGAACATGCCGCCCTTCGCCGGCGATCTGTCGCGCCAGTTCGGCGCCGGCCCGACTGATGGCGTACGCCTTCTCCGCGTGGCCGTGCCGGGCCAGAGCATAGCGATTGGCCCCAAACGTGTTCGTGATGATCGCGTCGCTACCGGCCTGGAGATACGCCCGGTGAATGTCCGCGACGATATCCGGCGATTCCATATTGATCGCATCGTTGCACACGCCGGGCGAGACCCCTCTGGCGAACAGTTGTGTCCCCATGGCCCCGTCGAGGAGGAATGTGCCGTTGTGAATTGCCTTTCTCAGGTCCGTTCGAGTCATGTGCCTGGCCCGTCCATCATGCGTTTTCCTGGAATCACTATCGTTCGGACACCCAGTCCCCGTCTCGATATCGGTACACCTGCTCGAATTTCTCCATCTCTCTTGGGTCGCGGGTGAAGACCTGCCGCCGGGCCTGTTCGCTGAGTTCTTTGGCCTTGATCGAGCTGAGTTTGATGTCGATCGTGTCCTCGCGCCCGTCGGGAGCCATCGCCTTGACGAGGATGTCCGTGGGTACGTGAAAACCCTCGGCCAGCGGCTTGTAGCCGTCCAACTGAGCCACCGCGATGATCTGACCTTCGGCGCCGAAGTATTCGATCTTTCGCACGAGGTAGTCGCACGTGTAGATGTAGACTTTCTTGAGGATGCGCTCCCCGTCACCGTGCTGGATCAGCACGTCGTATTCCGCTTCGCTCGTCAGAGACCAGTCACTCGCATCAGTGCGCGCGTCGTGTTGCACGATCCCAAACGCTTCGAGCACGACCTGCGGACTGACCATAAGCCCTTCGACGTTCTGCGCCTCGTTCCAGACGCCCCAATAGTAGGCGCTCACCTCCTTGGGACGTAGAGCCAGCCAGAAGGCCTCCGCATTGGAGCCGATGACCACCGCCTTGGGATCGACCGCGATGCTGCCCTGCATGTACACCTCCGACGGTGGATTGAACCACAGCAGGATGGGCAGGTTGTGTCGCTTGACGCCGTCGTCGTCCGGAACGTAGTAAGCCAGGCGGCACTGGCCGCTGGCGCGGAACGCCACCGCCTGCTCGACGCGCGAACTGACCGCCGACAGGGCTTCCTGAACGCTGGCTTTGCCCGGGCAGGCCGGCAGTCGCGCCGGACCCTGCACGGCACAACCGGCTGCCAAGAGCACCAGAGGTACGCTCAGCCAACGGAACGCCTCGGGTATCCGTCCCAATTTCGCCTCCTATAGATCCGCTTGAAGAATCTGTCCGATCTGCGAGGTCAGCAACTCGATTTGCTCATCGTCCAGGTGTGGGTTGACCACTTCGACCAGGTCTTTCTCTCCCACGACGCGCAGCGACCAGATTTCCCTGGCCCCGTCCATCTTCGTCGCATCGTATTTGAGCCGGCGTTTACGCATGAGCACCAGCGCCAACACAAATCGGAAGCTGACCTTCTCCGGGTCGGTCTCGCCGGACAGCCGGTCGAAGAACGCCATCAGCATCTCGTCGCTGACGAAAAGCTCTTTCTTCTCGTCGGGGTCCGCCAGGCGGCTCCTCCAAAAGCAGAACACGCCGGGCTTTTCGCTCTCCCAGTATTCCACGCTGTAGTCGCGGCGTTCGAGCCCCTGTTCGGTCTCTACCAGCGCCCCGAAATACTCCTGCCCCGGCTCGATCGCCCGGCCGGTGCCGCAGCACTGCCCCAGGGGCTTGTTGATCGTCCAATCCGCCATACGCCTCTGTTCTTACACCGCCAATCCATTACGCCAAAGACCCGCGGTCACTCCGTATCGCGACCGCGATTCGGGGGCAAGCATACCAGAGCCCCGCCCGCCGGGCAAGAACATACGGGGCGTCGTGCTCCATCAATTCTCAGGCAGTGGCGGTGCGTTGGGCTGGCCCGGAGTGGGCTGGCTCAGAGCCACAAAGGCGTAGGATCCAGCGTTGTCGACGAACCGACCGAACGAAACCCCATTCTCCGCCGGCCCGAACGACGCCTGCTCGCTGTAGCCGGTCAGAACGCCGCCGGAACCCGAATGCAGGTACACCGTTTCGCCGTTGCGGCTCAGCCCGAACGGCACATGGCAGCCGGGGTCGTTCTCGTTGCCGAAATGCTCATCCTCCAGGAGCACGAGATAGCCGCCGGGAGCGATGATGGTCCCCTCGGCGATTTCGTACCGGGTCAGCTCATCGGCGTCGTCGCTGAGGAACCAGCCTCCGACGTTGATCGCCTCATCCGTTGTGTTGTGCAGCTCGATCCAGTCGCCCAGACCACCGGCGGCGTCAGGCATCACCTCGTTGATGACGACGACGCCCAGCTCGACGACGTCGCCGGAGTCATCGAAACCGGGCGAGCCTCCTTCGTGGGCGCTTGGACGCCAGGCATCCTTCGCGTCCAAGGCGTTCGGATCGATGGCCGCCGGATCCTTGACAGTCAGCGAGAAGCCCATCCCATCGGTGACATCATACCAGCCGTCGGAGTAGCTGAACTTGTGAATCGTCCGGCCGGCGGCGTCCTGAAGCTCGACGCGTTCCCCGGCGTTGTCGAGTTTGCCTGCGTACTGCCCGGCGATGGGGAAGCCCTGTCCATACACCGCCTCGAAGGCGTCGACGTCCTCCACAACCAGCACGTAGCCGCCAGGCGCCACAGCGACGTCGCCAAAGGTGAAATCCACCCCTCGGCTCAGCTTCGCCAGACGCAGATTGATCGTCTCGGCGCCGACGTTGGTCAGCTCGATGTACTCGGTGTTCGGATCGGCCGGATGATACATGATCTCGCTGATACGCAGGTTCTCGGCCACCGGCCCGACGGCAAACGTCGCCTCGTTCAGCGCGCTCCACTGGCCCGCCAGCGTTCGCGCCTTGACGTGCGTACTGCCGGTCAGCAGGATCGGTTCGGTATACTCGATCGCATCGGGCGAGATCGTCCCCTGGCTGATTTCGCCCGCGATCAGCTCGGCGCTGATCAGGAAATCGGAGCTGCCGGTCGAGAGATTCAAGCCGTGAATCGCCAGCAGGTTGGCTCCCTGCCGCAGAAGGCCGGCGTGAGTGGAGATGTCGACGCTGGCCAGGGTGACCGCCGCCTGGTCGGCGTTGCCGGCACTGGCCGTCGAATTCCACGCCGGCACGCCCGTGAAATTGCGCCGGGCCACTTCGCCGCCGTTGAGATAGGCGACGAACCCGTCGTCGTAGCGAATCCGCAGGATCACGTTGGAGTATTCGGCGTCACCGACCTCAAATGGAATGCGGATATAGCAGGAACCGTTCTTGTTGTACATCTCCGATTGGACATCAATGTCGAAGTAGTTGGGGTAGCTGCCCCCAGCCGTCTCGAAGCCGACGCCTCCGGTCCCCGCCGTCCAGCTCGAATCGTCGAAGGAATCGGTGAACCAGACGCTGGCCTCACCGACCTGGAGCCCGCCACGGGTGATGTCGCCGACGAGCCGGAAATGGGTCTCACTGAACGTGTTGCGCGAACCAGGCGCCGCAAACAGCTCCAGTTCGGAGCCGCCCCCTTGCTCGTAGAAGACCAGCCGCAGATCGTATTGGCCCGCCTCGGCAATGTTGAACACTTCCAGCGTGTCGCCGGGGCTGCGCGGGCTGGCATAGGACATCGTGTAGGTCCGGTTCCCGCGCTTCAGCGTCATGCCGAAACCGTCGTCGCTGTTGACGCCGAACGTCCACGGTCCCGCCGACGGGATCAGAACCTTGCCCGTGACGAGAATGACGAAGTTCTCCACGTCGACGTTCATCTGCGTGCCAGGGAACGGCCGGTTATTGCCGAAATGGCCTTCATCGCCTGTGTTGAAATAATTGATCACCGTCGCTTGTTCCGTGGCGGTGGCGATGCGCTGGCGGGCATCGGAGATCACCTGCTCGGCTGTCGTCAGGCTGTCGACGGTGCCGCCGGCCTTGTAGTATGTCACGGTGAACGCTGCCGGCGCGTTGCCCAGTTGATTTCCCCCGTTGGCCACACTGGGAACGAGCACGCGCTTCGGCGCGTCTTCGGTCAGTAAGGTCACGAGAGCGTCGGATGCCGAGGCTCCGGCCGGCAGACGCGGATCGCTGCCGTCGGTCGTATAATAGACCTTCCCTTCCGGCGAGTGCATCCACAGATGCTGGTTGAGCGCCACGTACCCCCCCTGCTGTGGGTTCGCTCCAATCCCGAACGTGGGTGGATCGATCGTCGGATACAGCCCCGCGTTGCGCAACTGGTCCAGAACGATCTGCGAGCGTTGCGGCATGTACGTCTTCAGGATGTTGTCGCGCGTCGACTGCCAATGGGCCAGCGTATACGGGGTGCTGCTCGACTGGTCGCCCCACCGGGCCGACTCGGCGATGATGGCCAATTCGACCTCATCCGCCAGTTGCTTGTACCGCGCATAAGACGCCTCGCTGGTCAGCGGCCCGCCGTGGAACATGTGTTTCTGCACGTGGTCGCCGAACAACAGGCGGAATTCCCGATTGTCCCGCAACGCCGCGTAGGGTTGGGCCGCACCGTCGCTGACGCCCGTGACATTGGCATTGAGACTGGACCAGACCACGATCGCGCCTTCCGCGTCCCAGTTGAAGAATTTGAACCCCGTGGCGTTCGGAGGCTTCCGACACGCCGCATAGTAGTTGTGCCCGGGCCAGTCTCCCGTCCCACCCCAGAAATTGCACAGCATGTAGCCAATGTAATTGTCCATGTCGAGCAGGTCGTCATAGGCGGGGTTGTCGGTGCCGTCCGGATTGTTGCCCTGGATCCGCTGGTAGGATGCGGTGTCGGTCAGTCCCGATCTCGCCTGGCTGAGCATGGCGTTCCACGTGGCGGTCGTGCTGTCGCCGCGCGCTTCACCTCGGTTCAGCGCGTCCCACTCTTCCTTCTCTCCACCAAAGTAGGCGGCGCAGAACGACTCGACCGGCCGTTCCGTCACATTGTACAGTCCCCAATACAGTCCGTTGAGGTACAGGTGGACGAAGGTCCCGTGCGGCGATGGATGGCCCATCGCCAGTTGCGTCCGCCGCATGTATTCGTCGATGATGTACTGGGTGCTCTGCCGGCCCCAATCATTCCAGCCGTCGTTGGCGCCGCCCCGCAGAACGATCATGTCGAAGCTCGTGGCGGCGTCCTGCCCTTTGAACAGATCGAAATCGAGCTTGGGCGAGCCATACTGCCGCTTGAACAGGATGCGGAACGACTTCTTGCGCGTCAGATTGAAACCCCGAAAGGCGCCGCCGTATACCCGGAAGCCTGCATCGACCTGGAAACCCGTCGTGCCGTCGGTATCGATCCATTCGGCCGATATGGGGCGTTCCCAGGCGGTGCCTTCGCCCCAGGGGTTCGAGTAGATGCCGTTCGTGCCGAACAGGTTGTCGGTCGTGGTCACGATCGAGAGCGTCGGGAGCGTCAGCAGCGACGCCCGGGCCAGATTGCGGTAGGCCGGCGCATTGACCACGTCGGGGTCCATCTCGTAATCCGCCACCGTCCCGTTCCAGGTCGAGGGGAAACCCGCCGGATTCCTGGGCTGCTGGAGAACCTGGTTGAGAAACAGGTAGCTGTGCGTCTGGACGACGCTCGGCGTCCAGCCCGCGCGGAACGCCCCCGCCCGCAGACAGGAGGTGCGGCTGATAGTGACCGGGCCGGTGTACGCGATTCCGGTGGACTGCGTCGGCGCGGTGCCGTCGGTTGTATAGCGGATGACCGCGCCGGGGGTATCGCAGGTGAGCGTCAGCGCGAACGGTCCATCGTACAGCCCTCGGGGCGGATCGAACTGCGGCGGGGCCACCAGATTGACCGCCTCGGCAGTGTTGGGCCGGCCGGGGGTCGCGACGCTGAAGTACTGCGGTACGAGCACGTCCCCGGTGGCCGTCAGTTCCGGGGAAACCAGCAGGGTGTCGCTGAGCGTGTCGTTGTTGATCGCCGCAATGGCCAGCACATTTCGCCCATCGCGAAGCAGATTCCTGTACGCCGACAAGTCGAATTCCACGCTCTCGACCATCAGCAGATCGGATCGGTCGCTGTCGGCCACGGAATCCCATTGCAGAGGCCCAGTGAAGTTGGCTCGGGCCACCTCCGTACCGTTGAGGAACGCGACGAAACCGTCGTCATATCGCATCCGCAGTTGCAGCGAGTCGAAGGCTGCCGTTTCATCCGCGTCGAACTCGAATCGGGTCCATAACGTCGTGCTGGCGCCGACCATCGCCTCGCGTAACGCGTTGTTCTCACTGCTGCCGAAGGTCACATTGTCGAACAGCGCCGTACACGGCGTCCCGGCCCCGTGCGACGTGACACAAAGCCCGAGGTAGACATCCGGGCCCATGACGACCGTCTCCGAGCCTTGCTGCACCCAACTGACTCCATCCAGCGAATAGTATCCGCTGATCGTGTCGCCCCGCCGAACGACGCGAAGCCACAGCGGCACCGCGTGCCCGTTTCCTCCCTTGGTCGTCGAGGTCCCGTTGGTGGCCGCACGGGCTTGGAAGACGACACCGTTGCCATGCGTCACCATCACCGCGCCGTAGCGGGAGCCTGCCGTGAGCGTCTCGCGAATCATCACACCCGCCTTGGCCCACGCGTTGGCCGTGACCATCCCGGCGACGTTCACCGTCAGCTCGCCGTCGCCACGCAGCGGGACGTACACGAAGTGAAACCCGTCGCGCGACCCACCGATGTCGGCGCCGTCGCCCTGCACGACGTGCGTGCCGGCTTGCACGAAGTGGGACCCGGGGTTCGAAACGCTGCCGACGTCGCGACTGCTGATCTGCGCCGTGGGCGAGAAACCCAATCCGCTCTCGCCGGTCGGCCACGAGCTGTCATCGTACGTCACCGCCGTCCACGCGCCGGCGGGATCGGCCGGACCGGGGATATGGTACGACGCCAGGGAACCCGGACTGACAAAGACCCCTCCATGCGGACCCAGCCCGTAGGAGACGTCGCTGAACTGCGCCGGATAGCTGGGGGCATATTCGTGGGCGACTGTCCTGCCGTCGCTCTGGATCAGGCCCAGGTATTCACCTTCGGCGCTGAGCTTGAAGCTCGTGTGCAGCTCTTCGTCGGTCCGGTCCTTGCCCGAAGCGAAGACCAGCAGATAGCCGCCGCGACCGAGCAGCGTGCCGGCCGGAAACTGCCACTTTCGCAGATCGTCCGCGTCGTCGGTCAGATACCATCCGGTCAGGTCCACGCTCTGTCCGGCGGGATTGTAGATCTCGATCCAGTCGGAGGAGTCGCCGTCCTCATCCAGAATCTCTCCGGGGCCCAGAGGAACGGCGCTGCCGCTGCTGGCCATGAACTCGTTGATCACCGGCCCGTCGAAATCCGCCGCATCGGCCCCACTCAGCGGACTCATGCCCGCCAAACCCAGAACGACGACCCATGCCAATGCAAACGAAACAGACGGGGATGCCACTCTCATCAGAAGTACCCTCTCTACCTCAATCCGGTTTCTGAAACGCGAAAACAGCACCGCGGCGGAAGCCTCCCAGGTCCGGTGCCGTGGACTGTTCCATTCGATGTCACACACTCACTCTATCGGCTTGTGAGCAACAGGAATCCTGCTATTTATTCGCGACGATTGTAGCATTTTTTCGTCCCGAGATCAACGATTATCGGGCATGGCAGGCATCACGATGCGTGCGGAATACCCGTTGCGCCGTTGGACCACGGAAGAGACGCCTATTGACGATGTGTCATATCCTGATTTCGGGAATACGTCATCTGCATTCCTCTGTTCGGGCATGGCAGTCCCCACCGGAAGAAAGGGGCCGGTGGCGGCGTTGCATTTGCCGGACGAAAGTGGTATTCTATACCTGCGGTTGAAGTGATTCGGCCGTACCCAGAGCACCGGATATCGGGCCATCGAGGGGGATATGAATCACCGAAACAACAGGAGGATGGGTCGCAGGACCTTTCTGCAGGCGGCCGGCGGCATGGCCGGAACCTGGCTGGCGGGCCGTTGCGGACTTGCCGGACATCTTCTGCTCGTGGACGCCACAGACACCGAGCGCATTTCTCGCGTCGAGTGGATCGTCTACGATACCGGCCTGCGCGGAGCGGACGGCGAATCCGAGAAACGCTGCGCTGTCCGGATCACCACCACGCACGGCGTCCAGGGCTGGGCTGATTTCTCCGCGTACGCAGCCCCAAGTGATGATGCGACCGCTAATTCGATCGGCGATGCGTTGCTCGGACGTCCCCTGTCCGATCACGACAGCATCTGGCGGCAGTTGTACGAACTGGGCGTGCCCCTGGCCACGCTGGCGGCGGTCGATACGGCCCTGTGGGATCTGCGCGGCCGCATCGAGGGCCGGCCGGTCCACGCTCTGCTCGGCACGATCCGGCCGGCGGCAAAGACCTGCGCAAGTACGGGTTTCAATCTTGGAGAGCCGGCCGCCTACGCGCAGTACGCCCTCGCGTGCCGCGAGCAAGGCATGCAGGCGATTTGCATACAGCCCTACGTGACATATGACGACGCGACCGGGCGGGCAACCGCCTTTCCCGACAGGGACATGGCCGTCTTCAGCGCCGTGCGTGAGGCAGTGGGTCCCGACTATCCCTGCATGGCCGACCACGAAGGCGTGTACACCTATGACCAGGCCCTGCGGGTGGGCCGTCTGCTGGACGACCTCGGCTACACATGGTACGGCTCGCCGATGCCGGAGACTGACGACTACTGGCTCGACCGCTACGCGGCGCTGGCGAGCGAACTGCGGACACCCATCTGTGCCCCGCGCAGCGACTCGGACTCCTACCAGTCACGCCTGCGCTGGATCGACAAGAGGGCGTGCGACGTCTGCCGGATCGGCGTACATCTCGGCGGATTGACCGCCTGCCTTCAACTGGCCAGCGCGTGCGAAGAGGCAGGCATCACAATGGACCTGCTCGGCGCCGGGCCTGACACCTATCCCCATCTCCAGTTGATCGGGGCAACCGACGAATCGCTCATTCCGTACTTCCGCGTAGCCTCGCCCGTCAGCGAAAACCTTACCCTCCCAGGCCGCCTCACGCCCGAGCCGCAATTCGACGCCGAAGGCCGCGTGCCGATCCCCCAGACCCCCGCTATGGGCCTCGAACTCGACTGGACCTGCATCGCCACCCACCGCATCGCCTGACCCACCCCCGCCCATATGCATCCGTCCTGAACGCGAACTTGCATCTTAAGGGTTGACCCCAGTCGTCCCCTATGTGGTCTGGCTGGCATCCGGCCTTCGCTCGTGATAGAATCCTGTCCACGGACGACACAGCGAGGATTTTCGGTTCTTCGTCGATCCTTTTCGCGCCGGGTGCGTCCGTATGAATGAGCCCGCAACGGTGCGGTGCGGCCTGCGAACCGGAGAGCAGAAAGAAGCAAGAGGAGAGGCAAGTATGACGACACGAGTGATCTTCATCCTGGCGATCCTGTGTACAGCCACGGTGTTTGGCGACAGCGCACGCGAGAACAAGGGCCCCAGTACCATGGACGCGGAGACGGAGCGCTTGGTGTATCCCGAGATATCCTATGCCAGAGCTGTCGCGAAGGGTCGAGGCGGGCCGGCCGAACCGCGGCAACGCGCGCAGGAGGCAGTCGAGCGGTGGGACAACGGAACACTCGACCCCGAGCCGATTCTCCTGGAGGCCTGGCTCCAAGAAGGACGACGAGACGAATATAGCGGGCGCATGATGTATGGTCTCATGGGGGAGGTGTCTGCTGAGGCACCGGCGGTCCTGAACTTGTTCGTCGTGGATGAAGATCGGGACCTGCTGGGCGTGCGTATCAGGGAGAAATACGTGTTGCCCAACGGCATAGAGTCGTCCTATGAGGAGATTTATCCCGCGTACGTCGGTGGGGTGGACAAGATCGCGTTCCTTGGCGCAGTCTGCATGCCCGCGCATTTTCGCTCTGGAAATCGTGTGAAGGACGAGCAGAGGTGGCAAGTCTACGTGGATCAAGCCGGTCGCGATAGTGATTCTGGCAAGATCCCGAAGCCACCCCTCTGGATCACCGCGCCGGACCCGAATGCGGTTGAAGTGCTCATATCGGTTTATGACAGGCAGGGGCACGAATCTAGCCCGATTGCCGTTGAACTAAGATCGGGAGAACCGAAGACAAGCACGGGCTTCAGCGAACGTCAGGCGTTGAAACTGTACGAAGAGCACGGCGCCGACGTGGCGCGTTGGCCCGACGAACCGATTACGCCACGGCCGGACAACGCCGCGTTGCTCTATTACCGAGCCGCGCTATCGCTTCCCACGGTCGATCCCTGCACGGTACGGATCATGGACCTGATGTGGAGCGAACGCGAGCCCGATGACCGCGTCAGGAGATACCTGGCGGACTGTGTCGAGGCGACAAAGCTGGCGCAGCTCGCCTCCCAAATACCCGAATGCGATTGGGGTCTCATCCGCGATCCCCTATGGGAGCATGCGCCAGGAAGAGCCCGTCCATTTCGCGAACTCTCTCGTATGCTTGTCGCCAGCGCGAGGACCCTCGCGGTCGATGGCCACTATCGAGCCGCGCTTGAAAACGGCCTGACGGTTCGTCGCTTGGCCGGGCATATCGGCGATGACACCTATCTGCTCTACTGTATCTCTCGTGATGTGGACTACAGAGCCATGCGCGGAATCCTCGATGTGCTCGCAAAGATGCCGTCGGAACCTGGCCTTCTGGCTTGGCTGCGCGATCAATTGCTGGCGGTGAAGGGTGTACCGCATCGACCGGAAGTGTCGCTCGCCAAGTGGCGGGATCGAGAGCTCCTGGAATGGCGTCGCCATAATGGTGACCGGTCTTTCGATCGCACATGGGCCCTCGACCAGCTCACAGAGCAGGAGAGCAAGAAGCTGGCCGATCTGACGGATGCGCAATTGCTGGTCTATTTCCTGTCGCGACAGCGGATTCGGCTCGACTCCCAGTATGGCTTGGCCGTTCCAGATGAGTTGCTGGCCAAAGCCCGCAACCAGTACGATAGGTTCATGGGTTCTGCGGTCCGTATCATCGAGAGTACCGCTGCCTATGAGAAGAAGAGAATCAGACTCGAAGAACTCACGCAAACGTCCTACGAATCTACTATGCACTATGACCCCATTGCCCTCCTGGCATTCCCCGGTGAAGGCATACAATTCTATCACCAGTTCATCGTCAGTGACGCTGCCTATCTGAACTGTGCTCTCGCGGCAATCCAAATCCGTCAGATTGCAGACGAGACAGGACAGCTGCCCGAGGCGATTCCGGAAGGACTGCCCAAGGACCCGTTCACCGGCAAGGACCTTGGATATAAGCAGACGACCCAAGGCTTTGTTCTGAGCTTCGATCCCGAACGTCTCAGCGGAATCCGTGTTAGAGAGTTCGAATTCAGATTCGATCGTCCGTGAGGAAGCTTGTGGGGGTAAGGCGGAATTGACGGTCAGCCCTTTCGTTAATCATCAGCGTTTGGCGTGGGGGCTTGGGGATACTATGCCTGCCTCCACGGGTGCCGAAAGGTACAGTGGCCTCTTGCGGCCTTCTCTCGTCGGGTTGTCGCGGGTCTTCGGTTTCGCACGTCTCTTGGTCCTCGCTGCACGCCGGGGCGGTTCTGCGTCCAGGGCTCGTTGGGGGTATTGTCGGCGGAGGATGGGGCGAGGGCACGGGAAAAAGGGCCGTATCTCGTATCTCTCCTCGACTTCGCTCGGAGCAGGCTTCTCTCGTATCTCGGCTTGCCGCAGGCTGGAGACGGGAGGCGTAGGCCGCAGCACCCATACGTCTATGCGTTACTCGTCACACGTGACACTTGACACTTCACACTGACCTACGCTTCTGCGCATTTACGCGGCGACGGGGGAAAATTCTCGTGCTTCTTCGTAACTGCGGGCTTGCGGCGCGTCATAAGAATAGATGCGATAGAGGACATGACCGAAACGATGGACGCCGGGCAGCTATCTTCGTGGTACGACGCGCATTGCGACAGGCTCGTGCTGTACGCGCGCAACTGGCTGCCTGAGGAATCCGCCCAGGACGTAGTGCAGGGGGCGTTCGTGCGGCTGATGACGCAGAAAGTGGCGCCCGAGGACGTGCCGGCGTGGCTGTTTCGCACGGTCCGCAACAGCGCGATCACCCGCCTTCGCCGCCGGGCCTGCTGGAGTCGCCAGCGAACACGGTTGTCTGCCGAGCAGCCGCCCTGGTTCGAGAGCCGCCCGGAGGACCTGATCGACGCCCACACGGCGCAGGAGGTTCTGTTGACCCTGCCCGCCGAGCAGCGGGAGGTCGTCCTGCTGCGAATCTGGGGCCAACTCTCGCTCAAGCAGATCGGCGAAGTCGTCGGCAGTCCGCTGACCACCGTCCACAGCCGATACAAGGCGGCCCTGACCGCCATCAGAGAAAGGATGGAGCAATCATGCAGAACGCCGACGGATTGACGCCGATAGACAGAGAGTTGGAAGCGGCGCTGGGAGGCCTGCGAATTGCCCCTGGAGCGATCAGCCGCGACAGGGTGATGTTCGATGCGGGACGCGCTTCGGCCCGCCGTCGCAGCCGCCTCTGGCAAGGCAGCGCGGCCGTTTTAGCCCTCGCGCTTCTCGTCTCTATCGCCTCGCGTCCCGCACCAACGGAGCCGGAGTACGCTCCTGAAACGGTGGCGCGGCAGCAGACGAACACCGGCCCTGTCGCCCAGTCGGCCGACTCCATCGAGCCGTATGATCTGGAGCGGGCCGAGGCATTCCGTCAGTACATCCGCATGCGGCGTGCCATCCTGGAACGGGGTGTCGAGGTTATCCCGACCTCAGATGGAATCCGGACCAGCCCTGCCGAGCCCCTGACCCGAGAGAACATTGACGAGTTGCTGTCCTCAACCTGACCGCAGCCGTCATGACGGCAGCAGCCAATCGGAACACACACGAATCGAAATGATGGAGAACGATCATGACGCGAAATGTATGTCGTCTTCTGGCCGTGGCAGCGATAGCGATCGCTCTGTTCGGCGAGCCGGCCCACGCGGCCGATCCGCCGAAGACCCCGACGATCCGTACAATCCAGTTGCAGGTGGACCCGGCGCCCGAACCGCGATTCGCGCTGCAATACCTATTCGAAACGCCGTACATGGAGCAGCGGTCCGGCAATGCCGCCCTGCTCTATCAAACCGCTGTCGGGCTGATGCTGGAGGCCAATCAGGGCGACGGGGCGACCAATCGGGACACGCTGAACCACTGGTACAACAGCCCGCCGGAGACGTTGCCGGTCGAGGACGTCCGGACCGCCCTTTCCAGATTCCAGTTGGCCTTCCGCAACCTGGAGACGGCGGCCAGGTGCGAACGATGCACGTGGGAGTATCCGATTCGCGAGGAGGGCTTCGCGTATATGATGCCCCAACTCGGAGAGTATCGCACGTTGTCCCGGCTTCTCTGTCTCAAAGCGCGATTGGAGATCCGCGACGGAGCCCTGGATCAGGCTCTGACCACGTTGCGAAGCGGGGTCAGCATGGCCCGGGACCTCGGCGGCGGCCCCTCGATCATCCAACACCTCGTCGGGGTCGCCATCGCCGCCGGCATGGCCCGCGAGATCGAAGGATGGGTTCAGACTGCCAACGCGCCGAATCTGTACTGGGCCCTGACCGCCCTGCCCGACCCGCTGATCAACATAGGCACCTCGATCCAGATGGAGTCGGCCGGCCTCTATGCGAAGCTGCCTGAGCTGCTGACACTCGAAGAAAAGGTGCTGTCTAATGAGCAGGTCCTCGATCTCTGGCGGCGCGCCGCTGCAATGCTGGGGGCCGATCAAGAGGACCCCGGCTGGTGGCTGAGCAAGACCATGATGATCGCAGGCGCCATGAAACTGTATCCTCGCGCCAAGGCCCGACTGATCGAACAAGGGCACCCGGCCGAGACGGTCGAGGCCTGGCCACCCCTCCATGTCATCCTTCTGGACCAGCATCAGCAGTTCCGAGCCGTGTCCGATAGCATATTCAAGTGGACCTACATACCTTACACACAGGCACGCAATGGCCTGAAACAGGCCGACCAGGAGATGTCACAGCTCCATCAGCAGGACGGTGCCGCCATGGCCAATCCGTTCCTGATCTTCCTGCCGGCGATCCAGCGAATCTGCTTCCTCGACGCCCGCCTGGCGCGGGACATCGCGATGCTGCGCTGCATCGAGGCGATTCGGATGTACGCGGCTGATCACGGGGGCAAGCTGCCCAGGTCGTTGGCCGAGATCACCGCCGTACCGCTTCCGACCGATCCGCTGAATGGCGGCGCCTTCCACTATGAACTGGCGGGCGGCAAGGCCATCCTCGAAAGTGCCATTCCGCCCGACGGTGGACCGAAGGATGGCTTGCGATACGAAATCACGCTCCGGTAGCCGCTGCGACCCGAGCCGCCCCTTCTCCGAAATCTGAAAACGGGAGGAACACCATGTTTCGAAACAGAATCTGTGCAATCCTGACGGTGGTCGCACTCGGCCTGACAACGTCGACCTCGATGGGACAGACCGAAGACCTCGCTCACTTGCTGGCGCCGTGCATCGCTGAAGACACCGTGGCCGTTGTGAGCATCGACGCCGGCCGGATCGACGTGGACGCGATCGCCAAGATGGTGATCGACACCGCAGCAAGCACGATGGATGCCTCGCAGGCCCAGCAGCTCAAAGACATCATGCAGCGCCTCGGCCAGACGTGGAAACAACGTCTCACGCAATTCTCTGCCGCCGGCGGAGAACGCCTCTACATCGTGTGCAACCTGAGTGACCTGCTGCTGGCCGTGCCCGCCACGGCAAGACTGAACGAGTCCGCCATGAAGAGTTGGATGGATAACTTGGGGGCCGGGCAGTTGGCCTACGCCCGCAAGGACGGGCTTCTGATCGCCGCACCCGCATGGGCTATGGAACGCAGGAAGGCGCAACCCTCGCTGCGGCGTACGGAGTTGGGCCAGGCAGCGACCAAGGGCGTGAAAGCGCCTGTTGAGATTTATCTGATCCCCAGCGCCGATTCGCGGCGTGTCCTCGAGGCGATGCTGCCGACTATGCTGGGTCCGGCGTTCAACCTGAGAGACGGCGCACTGGTCCAGGGTCTGCAATGGGCGACGATCAGCCTCAATCCACCGCCGGCCGGGACGCTGCAAATGCATGTAGAGTCCGCTGACGCCACCTCGGCCGCCGCCATCAGGGACGTCGTCGCCGCTGCCCTGACGCAGCTCGGCGAAATCGCGGCGCTCAAGCAGGCCTATCCGAGGCTCGATACCGCCGTAGCGATGCTGACGCCGCAGGTCGTCGGCAACAGCGCGCGCGTGGGCCTCGACAGAACGCAGTTCCACCGGCTGGCGGCCGACTTCCTCACGCCCGGCCTGTTCGCGATGCACCAGTCGATCCTGCGTCTGCAATGCGGGACGACCCTCAGCGGCATGGGCAAAGCCGTGCTGATCTACGCGAATGACTACGACGACAAATGGCCGCCCACTCTGGAGACCCTGGTCGAGAGGGCCGAATACCCCCGCTCGGGCCTGCTCTGTCCGGCGATGCGGCACCGGCCTGACTACGAGTCCTATGTCTATCGTGGCGTCGACACCGGCGGTGCCTGGGTCGAGCCGATGATCATCATGGTCCACGACCGCGCCGGCAACCACGAAGGCGGCCGCAACGTGCTCTTCGTCGATTCGCACGTCGAGTGGGTCACCGAGGAACGATTCGCCGAGCTGGTCAAGCAGGACAACGAACTGCGACGCAAACGCGGCTTTGCGGAAAAGCCCGCGCAGTAGCCACAGCGAAGATGCGAACAGGTGCAACCGCCCGCGCCGGGTCCCCACTCGGTGCGGGCGCGGTGCCATCGATTCAAATGGCTCCTCATTGAGGCGGTGCGAACGTCACGCGCCAGATGACTTCACCACTCTGCGGCGTGTCGATCCGGATGCGGACTCTCCAGTCATCCTGGCCCACCAGTTTGATGGTTGTTCCTGGGCGACCCTCCCCGGCCGCAACAGAGAGGTCGTTCACGCGCCAAGCCCTGCCCGGGCCGCCGGCGGCGATGCGGAGCTCGTAGGGGTCGCCACCTACAATGCGGCTGGTGCCGGCGAGCGTGCGGGTGCTCTCCTCCCACTTCTCCGCGACGAGATCGATAACGCCCTGTGTGATGTGTCGCGAGGTGCTCAGGACCTGCGGGTGCGCTGCGACCGGGCGGACCGCGAGGATGCGGCAACTGGCGGGCGGCAGGGTCGCATCGAGCTTGCCACTGAATGGCTCGACGAACTCGTTGGCCCAGTAGTCGAAGCCGACGTAGGTCTCGGCCGGGGCCAAGCCGATCTGCGCAGACGTGTGCTCGATCTGTGCGGGTTGCTTCTCGTCCCAGTTGAACAGGCCGATCACATCCCGCCGATTGTAGCCTTCGCCGTCGGTCAGCAGCCAGACGCGCGGAATCCTCTGCTCGAACAGGTCCACCGGGCGCGGCTTTCTGCCGTGGGCTGGCATCGTGCGCCGGAGCAGATCCAGCCGCTCGACCGACAGGTCCTCGAACTGGATACTGCTGGCGTTCAGTTGCCCTGTCAGTGTCACCCACGAACAGAGCGCCCGAGCGTGCTCCAGCGGCACGCTGCTGCGCACGTAGATCGGGTCGGGGTCGTTGTACCAGACCCGGCCGTGCAGGAAGTACGTGTTGCTGCCGCTGAACGGCCCCCGGCAGATCGCCGACCAGTCCCGCCCGTTGTCAGGCCCGATCCGCATCGCATCGACCAAGCCGAACGAAGCCCCCAGCACGCGCATGTTCTGCGCGACGTTGCAGCCAAGAATGAACACATCCGGCCCGGCGGCCTCGCGCACCAGTTTCAGGCCGTCGCGATACGCCTGGACGTGCGTCACGTGCGGATCGTGCAGTTTCGTCGAGCCCAGCTCATCGTCCTTGTAGCCCGTGTTGACATAGCACATCCCGGTCGCCATGCCGGTCCAGAGTCCGTCGAGCTTGAAGTACTTGTAGCCCCAGTCGTGGGCGATCCGCCGGGCCACATCGTAGACATATGCCCGCGTCTTCGGGTGCGTCAGGTCGAAGCACGTGCCGCCCCAGTGCACGACGTACGGCTTGCCGTCCTTTTGCGCAAACATCTCCTGCTTGTCGGCGAAGAACGGGTCGTCCCACGTGCCCGCGAACGGCATGAACCAGATGCCGGGCGTCATGCCGAGTCTCTCCAACTTCGCCGCCGTCGGCGCCATGCCCGAAGGGTACGGTCCATCGGCACGGTGCGTGGTGAAGTTCTTGCGCGGCCCTTCGATCGGCGCGCCGTCCTGCCATTTGTCGTCGATCTGGATCACGGAGAAACCGTAGGGCGCCAGGTGCTCGCGCGCAAAGGCGGCGTTCCTGATAATGTCCTTCTCGTTGGATGCTCCGGCGTGGTACCACGTGCAGTACACCGTCGGTTGCGGCGGCAACGCGATGCGATAGTATCTCGCGACCGCGTCGGCATAGGCTTCCAGCCCCAGACGGGCATCGGCGAAATGCCCGACGACCAGCGTCTCCGATTTGACCGTCCGGCCCGGCTCAATCAGCAGCTTGCCGTAGTCGAGCCGCCCATCGACGACAGGTTTGCCATCCTTGACATCGGAGAACAATACGCCGCTGCCCCGGTCATGCGAGACCCAGCCGGCCACAACACCCGCTCGGCTGTCCGGCTCGACCACCGCCAGGAACGAATAGCTGCCCGGGTTGGCCTCGCCGCCCACCTCGGTCAGCCCAGCGGTTCCAAATGCGCGCAGGTCCGCCACGGGTTTGCCCAAATCCAGCGTCAGCCCCATCGCAGCAATGCGGTCCACCGTCCTGGCCTCGCTGCCCGGGTTGGCCAGTCGAGACGTCAGGACGGCGAACGGCAAGCCTTGAAACAACGCCAATCGGTCGGAGCCACCTGCGTCGTATTCAACCTCGATTGCCTCGCCACTTCCCCAGATCGTGTCGCTGACCTCGTGCCGCGTCGCCCTGCCTCCGCCCTCGCGCAGCAAACCTCGCTCGATGAACCGCGATCCGGACGGTTTCGCGATCGCCGCGAACGTCGCTTGTCCCGCATCGAATTCGACCGCCAGAAGCTCGTTCTCGATCCGCAGCACGTCGGCCGCATCGAGTGGCGAGACGATAAACACGCCGACGATCAGTATCGATACTCCCCACAGGCACCAGGCTTTGCGCATGGTGTGACCTCCGACAAGAGGACTCGTGACGAGGTGGTTCAACGAAAACGATAGACCGAAGGTGCGCCCCGTTTGGCACCGTCGAAAAGAATGAGGACCTCCGTATACTCCGGCCCGTCCTCCAGAATCGCCATGGCCTCTGCCTTGCCGGGTGGATTCGGAATCGATCCGATCTTCCGGACCGCGCTGCCGGGGCCGTCCCAGCGAAACAGGTCATAGCCGCGACGCTCCTCGTAATCCTCGGCTTGCAGGTAGACATCCGACGGTTCGGAACCGGCGTTGCCCGCGATGATCAGGAAGCCCTCTCTGGCCGCGACGATCTCACGAACGCCCAGCCCTTTACCCAGTGACAGCTTGTGCAGCGTGTATGCCGGACGCGAGACCCCCGAAAACACCGCCCCGGCCTCCACCTCCAGGACGAAAGCGTTCCCGTCCAGGTTGGGATTGCGCAGGCCGACGAACAGATGTCCCTGTCGGATCGCCAGCCCCTCGATGTTTACGCCCTTCTGCTGGAGAGGTTTGGCGAAATACGGACGCAGGATCGGGTCCGTTTCGAGAATCGGCGTAAGACTGGCCAGCGTGACGGCATTGCCCAGTGGCATCCCGCTGGTCGGGTCGACCTTCAGCCGGCAGATGGTATATCGCTTCGCCTGACGCTGTCCGCTTTTCTTGGCGACGCCGTGCGAGCCGACGATGTAGTAGCAGTCGCCCTCGGCGGCAATTCCCTCGATGTCGATCTCCTCGCCCGAGGGCAACAGCGAGATAGACCCTAACACATTCAGCGTCCGGCCCTCTCGCGACAGCTCAACCACCTGCACCGCCGCGCTCTCGTCGGCCCCGATCAGACACCGCGTTGGCGAGATGCACGCGATGCCGCTGAGGTCCTTGTCTTCGAGAACGGCGCCTTGAAAGGAATAGGATTCGACGAACTCGACGCCGTTCAGCGCGTCCGTACCGCCGCTCGACGACTGTGGAGGCGGGTCTTTCTCGGCACAGCCCTGCCCCGCGATCACCAGGGCCAGGCCACACACTCCCGATAGAGCAACCAACAATCGATAGCCAATTCCGTTCATATCGTGCGAACACCTCGTTGACCTTCTATAACGCGGCGAGACACGGCCGTCAACTCCGTTGTCCTGGTCGTTGACAGATCGAAAACCCTTGCCAACGAGCCCGCCGCTGAGTACACTCAGCCCCGAGAGTCGGGCGTCTGCCCCGTCTTCTCGGGCCCGTAGCTCAGCGGTAGAGCAGGGGACTCATAATCCCTTGGCCGCTGGTTCGAATCCAGCCGGGCCCAGTTTGGAACCACTTGACAACGCGAGAGTTACAGCACAGTCAGTGACATAGTCCAAGAGCCCGAATCCATTTCTTGCGTTTGATTCGGGTTTTCCAGCAGGATTCGGGGCCGTCTCTCGGGGCGGCCCTTTCCTGTTGCGCGCAAAGGCGTGTCGCGCTGACCAAGGCGAAGGAGAACAAAGTGGAGTCCGGCAAGGTCCACGGGCGGGGAAAGGTTTATCAGAAATCTGATGAACCTATCAAGCCTGTCGATACCGTAAAGGAAGCCGCCAAGTTGGCCGGAGTCAGCCACGATACCTTCCGCAAGGGCAACTTAGCAGAAATCTGACGACTTGCCGATCGGCATGCCTCTACGTAGAAGTATATCGAGCTGCTATACTTAATAGACCCGGAACGGCGGGAAAGATTTTTTGCACTTTTTTAGAAATCACAGTTGACGAGATGGAAGTCTTTGTTATCTTGCAAGTGGTTCTTGTTATCGACCGACCCCAGGCGGAGGCCGGACAGCGCGACATCGAATAGCGTTGACCTATGCTGCGGGCCGCAGCGCAGGCGGTAACATGCAGCCGACCTCGGGTTTGAGTCTCTACGTGCCGTAGGGATGAAGCTGAGCGTGCCGCTCAGCCGACGGGCTGTCGGGCAAGGGGCAACGTAGTTCACGAACGCAAACGTTGTCTTTTTCCTGGAGGCCCCGAGCATGGCCCGAGATACTCACAATCTGCACGTCACAAACCTTCCCAAACTTCTGACCGGCGACGAAGTCATGCGAGCCCTCGGCGTGACTCGCAAGTGGCCGGCGGCGTTCCTCTACAGGCTTAGGCAGAAGGGCCTGATTCGCGCCATTCGCGTTGGTGGGGGCTATCGCTATCCAGAAGACAGCGTCCGCGAACTTCTGCGCGGCGAAGTGGCTTAAGCTGGGGGTGGCGCATGGACACGGAACGCGAAATCCCCGTACTCGCCGTAGATATCGCCACGGCCGCGAAGATGATCGGCATGAGCAGGTCGCATTTCTACACGTGCGACGCCACGGGCGAGATCGGCCCGATCCCCATGCGATGCGGCGGCAAGCGGCTGTACTCCGTCGCCGAACTTTCGGCGTGGGTCAACGCCGGTATGCCGGCGCGCGGCAAATGGCTCGAAATGTGGCCTCAAATTCGGGATCACGCGCAAGAATCCGGCGGGATTGGCCTTCACGGGCTGGCGGGCGGGACAACCAAAAGATTGGTGGGCGGTTGCAGGGGGCGAGCATGAACAACTTCACTAAACTGTCGTCGGCGATCATCACGTCAACCATCTGGCAGGAGGACAATCCCACCCGGATCGTGTGGGTTACGATGCTGGCGACAGCAGACGCGTGCGGTCGCGTCGAGGGCAGCACACCCGGCTTGTCGCATATCGCGAGAGTGACCGTCGAGGAGTGCGAGCGAGCGCTTGACCGTCTGATGTCCCCGGACCCGTACAGCCGGACCAAAGAGCACGAGGGCCGGCGGGTCGAAGAAATCGACGGCGGCTGGCGAATCCTGAATTATGGCAAGTATCGCGAACGCCGGGATCCTGAGAAGCGGCGGGAGCAGAACCGGGAGGCCAAGCGCCGGCAAAGAGCAAAAGGCGCTGTCAGCAAAAAGTCAGCCAATGTCAGCCGAGATCAGCCGAGATCAGCCCAGGCAGAAGAAGAAGAAGAAGAAGAGAAATATACCCCCCCTACCCCCCCTGCCGCTTCGCGGCCCGGGGGAAGGAAGTCCTTTGTTCCACCCACGGCCAAAGAGGTCAACGCCTACGCTGCCGAACTTGGCTACAACAACTTTTCTGAGCCGAACAAGGGCGCGGAGTTCGTCGGCTACTACGAGGAGCGCGGCTGGCAGGACTCCCACGGCCGGCCGGTGCGGAACTGGAAGGCCAAGTTGCGGTCGGTCTGGCTCAGCAAGATGAAGAAACCCCAACGAGGCGACTTCTACTGGCTTCCCACGGAAGAACAGGTTGACGAAATCTATGCCCAGTGCGCGGAGGTGTCGGCGTGAACGTTGAACAGCAGCAACTCCGACGGGATCGGGCCGCACTGGTGGCCGAGCTTGAGCAGGCCGGGGCAACAGTGCGCGGGACCGAGGTCAAGTGCCCGTATCACGATGATCGGCACGCGAGCGGGTCGGTATGGCGGGATTCTGAAGGCGTCTGGCGATACAAGTGCCATGCGTGCGACGCCAGCGGCGACGTGTTCGATCTTCAGGCGCGAAACTCGGGCCGGGCCGTTGGCGACATTCTCAAAGGTGACAGGCAGCCGGTCGAGCGCGTCTTTCCCACCCTTGGCGACTTGCGGATTGCCGTGGCGCGTGGCGGGCAGATCGAATCAGAGCACGACTACGGCGGCGATTTTCTCGTTTTCCGACTGCGAACGGACCGGGGTAAGCAGTTTCGACAGTGTCACCCGGTCCCGGGCGGTTGGGTAATGAAGGCCCCGCCGAAGCCCTGGCCGCTGTACAACCGCGCGGGAATCGCCGAGGCCGAGCAGATCGTCGTGGTCGAGGGAGAAAAGTGCGCCGACGCGCTGATTGCTCTTGGCATCTGGGCGACCACGTCGCCTTGCGGGGCAGGCAAAGCCGCACACGCAGATTGGAGGCCGGTGGCTGGCAAGCCCCTGTACCTCTGGCCTGACAACGATGACGCAGGGCGTGCTCATATGCGGGATGTGAGGGGACAAGTGGCGAAGCAGGACCCGAAGCCCGTCGTGTGGATGATCGAGCCGAACGACCTGGACCTGGGGCAAAAGGAAGACGCCTACGACTTCATCGAGCAATGCCGGGTGGTCGGCGCGGATCCGAAAGCGGCGATCCTGGACGCTGTGAAGCGAGCGAGATCAACAGGGCCGATTGCCGACTACGAGCATCGGTTGCGACGAATCGAGTCGGGCGAACTGGCCTGCCTGCCTCTTCCGTGGCCGGAACTGGCGAAGCTCACGCGGTTCGGAGCGCCGGGGCGGTTGACGGTGATTGCGGGCCGGCAGGGTGCGGCCAAGTCGTTCTTCGCGCTCCAGCTTCTCCGGCATTGGCTCGAAAGGGGCATCCTGGCTTCGGCGTATTTGCTCGAAGGCGACGCCGGTGACCTGATGGACCGTACGCTTGCCCAGGCGTCGGGCATGGCCGATGTCACTGACCTGGACTGGCAAAAGGCAAACGCCGGGCAGATGAGGGAATTGACCGACACACATCGCGAAGAACTGGACCGGGTGGCGGCAGCGTCGATTGTGAGCGCTGGACTCGGACTCGAAACCCTGGACGACATCGCGGCATGGGTTGAGGCAGAGGCGAAAGCGGGACGGCGGGCAATTCTCGTTGATCCCGTTTCGGCGGCGGTTCGCAAGGGGCAACCGTGGGTGGCGGACCCCGCGTTCGTCCGACGTGTGAAGCGGGCAGCGATTGACCATGAGTGCTCGGTGGTCTTGGTCACCCACTTGGTCAAGGGCGGCGAGGAAGGGACACCGGACAAGGTGGCGGGCTCAGCGGCCTACGGTAGGTTCTCTGATTGCGTGCTCCAGATCATCCGCCACGACACCAAAACAAGCACCGTCAAGAGCCCTGTCGGCCGGATGGAGATCGAGCACGGGCAGACAATCTACATCGAAAAGGCCAGAGCACCGGGCACGGGTCTACGGGTGGCATACAGCCTCACGAAGGGGCTCACGTTCGAGGAATGCGGGGTCATTGTCTCAGCGAAAGGCAAGAAGAGATGAACAGCGAATCGGCATTGCCGGATGTACAGCGAACGGACTACGAAGAGGCATCTTTTCGTCGGGGCATCACGCACGCATTGACAATGGCGGGCGACCTTGTGCGGGCAGGGGCGTCGGCGAACGACCTCTATGAGATTTGCGATATGGCAATCGATTGGCGAAACGGGGCAGGCAAAGACTTCGCTACTCTGCACGAACTACTTGTGGCATGGCGGCAGAGCAAGGGCCGTCACATTTGAATGGGGGCACTATGGAAATACCTCTTTGGGCACGGCAGCTTCACAATATGCTTTTGCTGTACGAGAACGCCCGCAACGAGAAAGAGGAAAAGCTCTTCTCGTCGGCGGCCTGCGCGGTAATGCGTCGGCATATCCGTGAACAGTACAGGCTTGACGACAAGTACGCCCAGCGGCGTCGGCAGGCTGTCGGGCGTGGGCAGTAGGGAAGCAAAAAATGGCACAACTGACTCCGAGACAGGAAAGAGCCATTGTCGCTTTGCTCAAGGCCAGGTCGGTGCTGCTGGCGTGCAAACGGTCCGGGGTTGCGCGACGGACAATGGAGAACTGGCTTCGTACGCCGGACTTTGTGGCGGCCCTGAAGAGCGCGAGGCAACGAGTACATAGCAATTCGCTTGGTCGGCTTTGCCAGGAGTCAACTCGGGCAGCGAACATCCTTATCGACGGCATGAGGGGCAAGCCGATCACGAACATGCAGCGGTTGTGTGCCAGGGACATTTTGACATTCGCACGCGAAGGATTGAACGCGGACACCAGCCTTCGCGTTGACGAGATCGAAACGAAGCTCGAGCGCTTTCTTGGGGGGACCGACGCATGAGACGGCGATTGTCCAGAATCGGCAAGTTGTTGCATCGGGCCGAACGCGCGATGGGCAAGGAGGCCATGCGGGAGGATGTCCAGCGCTTCTACTCCACGGGTGAGAAGCCGACATCGGAACCGGCGGCGTCGTTCGTCAACTTGTTGCAGTCGTTCGACCGCATGATTGACGCGAGCGTCGGCGGGGGCGACTACGGCGCGGCCCGTGAGGCTTATGAGGCGGCCGTCTGTCGATGGGAGAAGGCCGAGAAGGGGATCTCATGGACGGCGTGAAAACCCAAGTCAAACGCAAGAATCGGCAGCTTTTGCTCTTTCCTGAGCCCCAGGGCGGTCCCACAAGAGAGGCGTCCTCCCTTGAGCGTCGCGAGGGGGTCGTGAAGGCGATGAAGGACTTCTACAGGGGACGTCGGAAGTGACATCGTCGCGTGAACTATCCCGATGGTATCCGCTTCGCGAACACGCCGAACAGAGACGGCTGTGGGAGTCCCCTTGCCGCTTCCGCGTCGCGGCGGCCGGTAGAAGGTCGGGAAAGACCGAACTAAGCAAGCGGGCCGGCGTCGCAAAGGCAATCGGTCCCCAGCGATTCGCGGATGCACGGTACATCTATGGCGGTCCCACATGGGAGCAAGGTCGCAGAATCTTCTGGTCGGACCTGAAGAAGTTGACTCCCCGGTGGGCGCTTCGCGGGCAAGACCCCAGGCGGGCAATCAGCGAGAGCGAACTGTCGATCCGGCTGGCGTCGGGCGCGATGATTCAGGTGGTCGGTCTGGATCGTCCCCAACGCGCCGAGGGCACGCCGATTGACTGGCTGTGTGTTGATGAGGCGGCCGACGTGCGGGAAGAGGCGTGGACCGAACACCTTCGGCCGGGCCTCAGTGAGCGCGGCGGCGAAGCCTGGATCGTATCGACTCCCGAGGGCCGAAACTGGCTTTGGCAGTTATCGCAGCGAGCACAGGAAGACGCCACGGGCTTGTGGGATTTCTTCACGTGGCCGAGCAGCACAGTTTTGGACCCAAGCGAAATCGAGATTGCCAAAAGCGAATTGGATTCGAGAACCTTTTCGCAGGAGTATGAGGCGAGCTTTCTGGATGCGACGGGTCGGGTGTACTACGGCTTCCGTCGTGAGACTCACGCGGCGGAACGACTCCAGCACGATCCCGAATTGCCTCTCGTTCTGGCCTTTGACTTCAACGTCGCGCCGGGCGTCTGTGTGATTGCCCAGGAGCAGCAGTATCGCGGATCGAACGCGGCTGTCGCGGCGACGTTCACGGCGGTAGTCGATGAGGTTTACATTCCGACCGACAGCAACAGCCAAAGGGTCTGCCGCGAGATCATCGCGAGGTACGGTGGGCACTTGGGCGACGTCGTCTGCTACGGCGACGCTACGGGCGGGGCGAGGGGGACGGCCAAGGTGGAGGGCTCGGATTGGGAGCTGATCGAGAAGTCGCTGCGGCCTGTGTTCGGGCAGCCGCGAACGCGGCCGGGCCGGGGTGACTTCGAGGTTCGCATTCCGAACGCGAATCCCCGCGAGCGCGTCAGGGTAAACGCCATGAACAGCAGATTGCAGAGCGCCGACGGCCGGGTGCATCTTCTCGTTGATCCGGTCAAGTGTCCCCACGTCGTCATGGACCTTGAGGGTGTGTGCTATCGCCAGGGCACGTCCGAGATCGACAAGAAATCAAGCCCGACGTTGACGCATTTGTCGGACGCGTTGGGCTACTACGTGAACTATGAATTTCCGACAACGGAACACGTGTTTCAAGTGACACAGTTTTGATTCGAGCTTCCTGCTGTGGGCGGGCCGTCGTTCCACGGACGGCGCGGCGGCCTGCCCGATTTTATGAACGGCCCACGGGCCACATTTGAAAGGCACAAAAGATGGATTGCGTGATTGAGATTCTCTTGAGGGACACACACAACAGCGAAGCCGAGCGCAAAATCAAGGACATCATGGATCTTGCGAGCGACGGTTTCAAGGGTCGCGAGCGCGTCGCATTTGACGCGAGTGCCGATGCGTTGGGCACGTTGGCGTCGATGTCCGGTGGGACGGCGAAGGTGCGCGTCTGCAAAATCGAGTAGTCACATCTTGAATTGAAAGGGCCAGTAGCATGGATCTGAAGAATCTGGTTTTAAGGGGGTTTTCGACCTCCGAACTGTGTCGCGGCGGCGACGAAAAGACGCAATGCCCAAAGTGGCTGGGGCAGAAGGCTCAAACGGTTCTGTTGGAAAAGATGCGGGGCCTTGCGATTGCCGTCGAGGGCGTCAACCGGGACGAAAACCTGAGCGACGCGGGCAAGGCAAAGAAGCGGGCCGAACTCGGGCAAGCGGCCCTGGCAGAGATCGAGGGCAGCGTCGCCACGATCCGCGCCGCAATCGGCAGCAAGCTGAACACGGCGAAGTCAAAACTTGCCGAAGCGGGACGGCCGGCGGGACAGAGTGACATTGATCGTCTCGGGCGGCTCTTGGAGGTTCAAGGCGTGCGGCAACTGCTTCTTGGGCTGGACGGGCAGGCGCTTCTTGGGGAGCTTGTCCGCGCGACAAAAGAGGGCGACTCCGTGACATTCGATGCGATTGTCGGCTTGCCCACGTTCGTTCTGCGCGACAAGGGCCTCACGGGGGAGACGGTGGCAGCCGCCCGGCGGGAAATGTTGGGGCGGCTGGACCCGACGGCGATCAACGAGGCGGAAAGCGCTGAGCTAATGGCGACTCTCGTTGAGCAGAATCTCGAAGAGACGCAGCGGGCAATCCGCGATTTCACCGGGCTGCCAGAGCCCAGAACGATTCAGGTTTTGTAGGTCCCTGTAGTTGTAACTACTGGCCCAGGGCGGCGCGCCGGCAGGCGTTCGGCGCGCTGCCCAACTGTTTCTGTGAGGTTGTATGCCGCGCACGTGGGCATCCATCAGGGCAATCAAGCGGCACGTGGACAGCGACGTGCCGGCGGATCGTGAGCGGCTGGCAATCGTCCGTTCCCAAGTGGCCGACGTGTGCGACCGGGGCGGCTGGTGCTTCGTGTACTCGTATAACGACGGCCGGCACCATTACGTCCACTGGCTTGACGCGGTGGACCTTCTTTGGGAGCACAGGGCGACTCTGGCGGACGGGGTGAACGGCAACAACTTGGAAGTCGGCGGCCGGCTGTAGAAAAACGCAAGGGGCCTTCTGGAATCGGCCTTTTTAGGCGAAGAACGCGGATTCGCAAGAGAGAAATTCTCCCTTGCTGGCCGGATTTCTCTTGAGTGACATAATGGGATCGGCGACAATAAGGGCGTATGAAATCACAAGACTCAAACCAAGTTTTTCACCTATCGACATTCATGGCCGGGGACGGTCTACCCGTAAGGGCGACCGGGCTACTTGTGAGCCTCATACACCCCCGGCCGCTTTTTCAGAAAGAGGTGACGTATGAAATCACAAGCGCAAACCACACTTCCCGCCACTGTTGAGAGCTTGGAGAAGCTCGTCCGTCGCATCGTCGGTGAAGCGCTGCAATCCACGGCGGCGTTCTGCCGGCAGATGGACGAACTGCCCACCACGGGCGACGAGTTCTTGGACAAGGCCCTTGACGACCTGGACCCGGTCGCGCAGGTAGCAATCGTCGCACTGTTCGCCCGGCAGGTCCGCACGTGCATTGACGAGCAGCTTGACGCAGTCCGGGCGCGGCTCAAAGCGCACGTCGCCAAGTTCCAGAACCCTGACCGGCTTCGGGAACTGTGTGCCGACGCGGACAACGCGCCGGCTGAGGAAGCCTGTCGGTACTGGCTGGCGTTCGGTTCAAAGTAGGCGTCCATGCGGGGGCCGGCTGTGCGTTCTTCCGGCCGGTCCCCACTTTCGAGAGGTGGTGACTGATGGAGAACAGATCAGAGCAACGTCGGCGGGCAGTCCTTGAGGCACTTGCCCGGGCCATAAAGCCGCTGATAGCGGCGCGGGCGAAGGAGAAGCAGAAGGCTGGAGGCGGTAGCGGTCCTTCGGGTAGGCAGAAATCTGCACAACCGAGTAAGACCCGTGAGGAAGCCGCCGCACTGGCCGGCGTCAGCCACGACACCTTCCGCAAGGGCAAAGTGGCGCTGAATCACGGTTCGACCCCGACGCCAGCAAGGCCAGGAACCCCTGATCTTGGGGGCCAGGATCAACGAACGACCGACGGTGAGGCCCACGGGCAGGGTCAAGGGTAAAATCGTGGCTCCTGCACCGTGCGGGAGCCTCTGGCAACTTCTAACCAGAAGCAACAGGAGATTGAACCATGAGAGTTTTCAAGCCAAGTTACACAGTACCGCTTCCCGAGGGGGCGAAGATCCTCAGACGCAAGAACGGTAACGTCGCCAAGTTCACGAACGCCAGGGGCCAGGAGATCATCGCGCCGGTGTCCAAGAGCGGCAAGCGGGTCGCCCTGGAAACGAACTCCTATCACCTTGAGTTCAGGGACCACAACAATTTCGCGAGGCGGCTGAAAGCCTTCACCGATGAAGGGGCATCGCAGCGGGTTGCGGCCACGATTGAAGACCTGTTGGCGGCCAAGGGCAGCAGTCAGGGGATCAACACGGACCTGAGGCGACGGATTGAGGCCCTTCCCAAGACCATGCGGATGGAGCTTGCCAAGTGGGGACTGTTGGACCAGAAGGCCAACACGGCGACGAAACCACTGTCAGAGCTTATCACCGCGTTCGAAGCACACTTGAAGGCCAAGGAACGGAGCAGAAGCCATATCAGCAAGACGATCCACGATCTGCACACGATCTGCGAAGCCTGCCGGTTCGTGTTCTTCTCCGACATCGACGGCGGGCGACTCGAATCGTACCTCAGGCAGCGGCGCGAGGCCGGAAACTCATTCAGGCGGTCAAATCTGTACCTCACGGCCATGAAGATGTTCTGCAACTGGCTTGTCCGGGAGCGGGTCGTCACTGACAATCCGGTCTTCCATATCCGGCCCTTGAACGTCAAGCAGGATCGGCGGCGGGTTCGCCGGGCCTTGGAGGTCGATGAGGTTCGGCGGCTTTTGGCGACGACAGCGCAGTCTGCGGAACGATATGGTCTAACCGGGCCGGAGCGGGCTTTGGTCTACAAGCTGGCAATCGAAACGGGCCTTCGCCGTGGCGAACTATCGAAGATCACCGTCGGGGCCTTCCACTTCGACACGTTTACAGTCGAGATCGACGCCACGATCAGTAAAAACAAGCGGTCGGCCACCCTACCCGTCCGTCCGGACACCGCCCACGAACTACGGGCTTACTTCCAGGGCAAGCTGCCCACGGCCAAGGCGTTCAAGGGGATGCCGTGGGACACGGCCAATATGCTCCGTGCGGACCTGGAAGAGGCTGGAATCGACTACCGGGACAATCAAGGCCGGGTGTTCGACTTTCATGCCCTACGCGGGCAATGCGGCACGCTTCTGGCTCAAGCGGGCGTCCATCCAAAAACCGCACAGACGATCTTGAGGCACAGCGATGTCAACTTGACCATGAACATCTACTCGCACGTTCTCCGTGGGGCTGAATCGCAGGCGGTGGCTGCTCTGCCAGACCTGTCGATAGGTGGTGACAAGCAGGATGTCAGAACAGGCACGGACGGTCGATAGAATTCTTGTGTTTTTCTTGCGCCGCATGGGGACAACTAAGGGCGCGCAAGGACAAGTGAAGATGCGTGGCGGGGTCAAAACCACGTTTTCAGGCAAAAACCGAGGGTTTATGTCCGACTCATAATCCCTTGGCCGCTGGTTCGAATCCAGCCGGGCCCAGTTTGGGTCGAGGCTGGTCGCAGGGCGCGTGGCCGCAGGGACGAGGGCGCAAAAAATCTCAGGGCAGATCGAGGTTCGGTCCTGTAATCGCGACGGTTCTCGCAGAGGAGGACAGACGGGACGATTTCGGGCCAGCGCGCGTCGTTTATTCCTGCTTCTGCGCTCTGGCATCAGGTATAATCATGGCTGGTCAAGGACAAGATCGCGAGCGCTTGTCCCAGGGGTGGGAATCATTACAAAACGCAGCGCGGGATCTGTGTCTATCCAGATCACAGGCCGCGCGACACTGTGGGGGTGTTGAAATGAGCATGACCGTCAAGCGAACCTTTCTCAGCACGATTGTCCTTATGGCTGTCCTCAGCGCCGGCGCCAGCGCCAATCCGGTCTTCGTCGACGATTTTGAGGGTGACCTGTCCCTGTGGACCGGCAAAGACGGAGGGGCACACCACGGCATCATCGTGGCCGACCCCTTGAACGCCGGCAACGATGTTCTGTCGTTCACCGCGATGAACAGCGCCGGAGACATCTTCACAGTCGCTGGCTTCGATCTCGTAGCCGGCCAGGCGTACACCGTGTCCTTCGATTACCTTGGCCTGCCCAATCAGATCCCGGGCGGTTCCGGCGGATTCGCGGGCCTCTCGCAAGGCTATCCCGGGAGCCATTTCTGGTACTATGGCACCAACACGACCAGCGGCGCCGCTCCGATCCTCATCGACGACGGGCAGTGGCACACCTACACGTATGAGCTCACCGCTCCGACGAAGGTCGGAAGCAGCATCCATCTGATGTTCGAGGACTTCCGGTACTCCTCGGCCAGCGTAGCCGGAGATGCCTTCTTCGACAATGTCCAGATCACGACCGTTCCCGCTCCCGGCGCGGTGCTTCTCGGTTCCATCGGGTTGGGATTGACCGGCTATCTCCGCAGACGCAAAGCGCTCTGATCGGGTGTCCGAGCCCGCACGCACTCGCCTTTCCAGGGGCGACCGTCATATCACGGCCGCCCCTTTTTTCATGCGCGCCGAGGTGCTGCCGGTTGCCAGGATCTGCATGCGGCGGTATCATGCCAATCCGATAGTGCTTGCCTCGCTTGGGGGTTCGACATAAAGCGGTTCGGCAACGGCTGAACGATCACGGAAGGTCGCAAAGGAGAAGATGAACATGCTATACTACGATTGGCAATTCGCCGAGCGGATTCAGTGCAGTCTCGAAGAGAAAAGAGAGTGCTTCGACCTGATTATCAGGCTGCGGAAGTACGCGTCGATCATACGAGAGGAAGGTTTTCTGGCCCTGGAGGAGGAACTGAAGAACATCGACGATGAGTTTCTGGCGATCAGCATCCAAATGGGAATCGACGGCGTCAGTCCTGAGCTGTTTCGCGACATCCAGGAACGCCGCATCCTGGTCGACAACTGCAAGGGCAAGGAGCTGCTCAAGCGCGTCATCATCGCAGAGGCCATGGCGTCCATCCTGAGCGAGGACACCTTCAAAGTCTTCCACTACAAGCTCCTGTCCTATCTGGGGGAGCACGGGCACCGGTGGGCCAAGGAACAGCAATTGGATCTGATCGGCAAGGGCCGCTGACCGTGCCCGCGGCCCATCTTGGCGTACGGGTCGATTGGCCGTCCTTCCACCGACAAATCCCAGAGAGAACCACGTGCCGCCGGAGAGCAAATTCCTCACCGACGTCGCACCACTCCGGCGGAGCCACGATTTTCTCGGACGCCATAGAAAAAGACGCCGGCACCTTGTGAATGGACCTTGCCGGAGACACATCCGTCGATTAGCCTATGTGGTTCGCTACGGCAAACCGCGCGGGTGGAATCGACAGCGCGGGCACTTGGGTGTCGCAGTCAAGGATGGTCGGCATGAAACAGCAGAGCAGGGTTCCCGTCGCCATGCGGGTGCGTGATGTTCGGCCACGTGGGAGTACCTCGCCATGCCGCTGGTGACCCTCTGCCTGCGAATGCATGAACCTTTCCGTCTGAACCCGGACGGCACGACGTTTCTCTGGGACGAGCAGAACCGGAACACCTTCACCCACCGCGCCGAGCACTGTTACCTTCCGACCCTGCGTCTGTTCACCGAGCTTGTGAAGACGCATGTCGATTTCAAGATCAGTTACTGCCTGTCAGGCACCTTCCTCGAACAGGCCGAGCAGTACGACGCCCGAGTCCTCGGCGCGCTGGCGGAGTCGTTCGACGCCGGTCGTCACACCCGCCAGGTCGAGCTTCTGGAGCAGACGTACTACCACTCGCTGACGTCGTTCTTCTCCGACAAACGACAGACGGAATTCAAAGAGCAGGTTTCCCTCCACCGCCAGAGGATCCACGATCTCTTCGACGTCCGGCCGACGGCGTTTGCCAACACCGAACTGCTCTACAACAACGAGTTCGCCAACGTCGTGGCCGACATGGGATACCACGCGGTCCTCTGCGAGCCGTGTGCGAAGATGATCGACGGGCGCACCGGCGAACCGATTGCCGGCGATCACGTCTTTCGAGCCAAGGGACGCAACGGGCGGGCGCGCAAGCTCGCCGTGCTGCCTCGCAACACCCGACTGACCCGGGAACTGGTCTCGCGTCTGGGCACGTTGTCGTTCACCGCTCGAGAGTACGCCGCACAGATTCGCCAGGCCCAAAGCAAAGTCGCGGTGGTCGCATGCGACTTCCCCCTGATCGAACAGGGAACGCTCGCCTATGAGCAGATGGAGACCTTCTGGAGGGGACTGCACGAGGAATTCGCCGAACATGTCGATGTCATGGCGGCCAATCCCAGTGAGATCGCGGAATGGTTCCAGATCACCGATTGCCCGATGATCGACTGCCCCTGTCCGAATTGCCTCTGTGAGACGGGCGAAGGCCTCCGCGGTCCGGTCCTGCTGCCGTCGCAGGTGCAGCGCGTGCTGTTCAAGCGGGTCGAGGACATGGAGGCGCAGGCCACCCTGGCCGGCGGGGAGCTCCAGCGCAGGTTCCGCTATCTGACCACGTCGGACCACTGGCGATATCTCCAGAGCGACGATCCCTCGCAGAACCTCCGATGGGCGGCGAGCAGCCCGTACGATTCGCCTGCTACCGCCGCGTTTGCGCTGACCCACGCCACCGACGAACTTTTCCATGCCATCCGGAACTTCAACATCCGTCAGGAAAGCCATCAGACGCCGGTGATCATCATCACTCCCGAGACGGCTCGCCTGCCGTCGGAGGGGATGGGCCAATTCGCGCGCTACGTATCGGGCAAGAGCGGCGGACTGGGCGAGGTGATCTCGGCGTTGTGCAAGGGGCTGGCCGAGAGACGCATTCCCGTGCACTTGATCACGATGAACTTGACTCGGCGCTTCCGTGAGGAGGCGGGACTGAGCGAGACGGAGTGGATTCAGAAACGTCACCAGATGAATCCGGAGAACGTTCACCTCGTCAGCTCGGCGGTCTTCGAAGGCTATCGCAGCGCGTATGACGGATGGCCGCTGGCCAATGCCGCGGAGTTCCAGAGGCAGATCGTCAACACGTACATCAAGGAGATTCGCAGCAAGTACGAAGGCCGGGCCATCCTGCACACGAACGACTGGATGGCCGGCGGGGTTGCGGCGGCATACGCCCACCTGCGCCGCACCCCGATTCTGCACACCGTCCACAACACGCACACGGGCCACATTCCGCTGGATATGCTCTACGGCGTCAACCTGGAGAAGCTCTGGAACGCGCTTTACATCTCCGTCGATCAGCAGAAACGATGCATCGATTCTCATGCGACGGCGATCAAGAGCGCCACGAAGGTCAGCTACGTTGGGGAGAGGTTCCTCAAGGAGATCGTGGAGGACTACTTCCTCGACCGGCCGATCATCCCCTGGAGCGTTCGGGAAGAGACGAAAGTCAAGTTCCGCAATCGCTCCGTGTGCGTGATCCCCAACGGCATTTCTCCCGACGTGTTCCCGGAGAACCAGCCGGAGAATCCCGATCCGGATGCGCCCGGCCTGGCCAAGCGATACGGACCGTTCGACAACATCCTTGCGGCCAAACGCCTCAATCTCCTGAAGTTCCAGCAGAAGATGGGTCTGATTTCCGATCCGGAGGCCATCCTGTTGTACTGGCCGTCGCGCCTCGATCCCATGCAGAAAGGCGTCGAGCTGTTCGAGGACATCGCCGGCAGATTCGTTTACCAGAATCCGGACGTGCAGATCGCGGTGGTAGCAGACCCCGTCGGCGGCGACAACACCCACGCCGAGATCATGGGGCGGATCGCCTGTGCTTCCGGCGGCCGGATCGCCTATCGCCGGTTCGATCATCATCTGAGCATGCTCGGATACGCGGCGGCCGCCGACGTCTTCGGAGCCTCGCTATACGAGCCGTTTGGGCAGATCGACGTTGTCGGCAACATCCACGGAGCGACAGCAACCAACCGAGACACCGGCGGCTACAGCGACAAAATCTCCCAGCTCAGCCTTCGCGCCTGGGGCGCCCCGATCGACAGCGGCAACGGCGTGCTGTTCCGCACCTACGACAGCGGCGGCCTCTGGTGGGGCCTGAGCAAAGCCGTCGAGCATCTCCGTTACTTCAAGAACCATCCGCGGGAGTGGGAGAAGCAGATGCGACGGATCATGAACCAGGCGAGGAAGACCTGGAGCCTGGACAACATGGTGGCCCGCTACATCACCGCCTACGAAGAGCTCAACGACGGCAAGCCCCTCGTGTAGGGTGTAGGCGGACACCGTACAAGCCTCGTGGCGTTGCATCAGCAGGATGGATTCCGATCGCTCTATTGAACCGTCAGCACACTCACGCTCCGAGCGGGCAGCGTCCCTCGGATCGCACCGTTCTGGACCCTCAGTCCGTTCAGCTCGACCGGCTTGACGGCTTCGGGCTCGCCGAAGGTGTTGTGGGCGTTCATAGTCTGGGCGGTGAGCACCCTTCCCGAGACACGGCCGGCCTGGGCCCCTTGCAGCTCGCAGACAAACTCGGCCGGCTTCTGGGCGTCGAGGTTACAGACGGTGATGTGGATCGCGCCGGACTTCGCTCGCGAGGCGGACGCCACCAGAGACGGCAGTTCCTGATTGCCACGTCTGTACCCACGGCAGGTCAGGTCGCTCGGCAGATACGTGGCGCCCTGGTGGACCTTGTACATCTCAAACACATGGTACGTGGGCGTGACGATCATCCTGGGCCCATCGGTCAGGATCATCGCCTGGAGCACGTTGTTCGTCTGGGCGATGTTGCCCATGCGAACGCGATCGCAATGCTCGTTGAACGCGTTCAGGAAGATGCCCGCCGAGACGGCATCGCGCATCGTATTCTGCTGGTAGAGGAATGCCGGGTTCGTGCCCGGCTCGGCGTCCCACCACGTCCCCCACTCATCGACGAACAGCCCGATGCGTCCGCGCCGGTCGAACCGGTCCATGATTTCTGTGCTCTTCTTGAGCAGATCGTAGATCGTCAGCGTATTCTTCATCAGGACGAACCACTCGCCTTCGTCGAACTGCGTGGCGCTGCCCTTGTCGGTCCAGTTGCCGGAGGCTCGAACATAGTGATGCAGGCTGATCGCGTCCATGTGACGGGCAGCGCGTTCCAGGACGGTGGTCAGCCAGCGGTAGTCGTCGCTGCTCGGGCCACAGGCGACCTTCACGACGGCGTTGCCGGAATAGCTGCGAACGTAGGTTTGATAGCACTTGTAGAGATCGGCATAGTATTCCGGCGTCATATTCCCGCCGCAGCCCCAGTTCTCGTTGCCCACGCCGAAGTACTTCACGCGCCACGGCTTCTCGCGGCCGTTCCTGCGGCGGAGATTCGCCATCTCGCTGTCGCCGTCAAACGTCATGTACTCGACCCAGTCCTGCATCTCCTCGATCGTGCCGGACCCGACGTTGCCCGCAATATAGGCCTCGCAGCCAAGTTGCTCGCACAAGTCGAGAAACTCATGGGTTCCGAACGCGTTGGTCTCCTTGACCATTCCCCAGTGGGTGTTCACCATCGACGGTCGCTGATCGCGAGGACCGATTCCCTCCTTCCAGTGATACTCGTCGGCGAAACACCCGCCGGGCCAGCGCAATGCCGGGATGTCGAGTCTCTTCAGGGCCTCGACCACGTCCGTGCGAATCCCGCGCACGTTGGGAATCGGCGAATCCTCGCCGACCCAGAAGCCTTCGTAGACACACCGGCCCAGGTGCTCGGCGAAGTGTCCGTAAATCTCGGGCGAGATCGTGTCTTTGCCCTGATCGGCATGGACGACCAGGCGGTTGACAGCGGTCGCCTCGGACGACACCGTCACGGCGGCTCTCGCTCCCGCGGCAAGCAGCGCGACAATCCCAAGACACGCCAGAATATGCAGGACCTTCTTCTCCATGATCGTCTCTCCTTTGGTGGTTATCATCTTCGTCGTTCCAGCATGCGACTCGCTGCAAGTCACGGTCTGGAGTGAAACTCGTATCGCCCCGACTGGACGGCATAGACCGCCCTTCCGTGTTCGCGACGCACGAACGTCACGCCGGGACTGCTCTCGGCCGGGCGACCGCCCTCCGCAACCGCTGCGTCCGCTCCCACAGGCATGAAGACTGTGGCAGTCGTGTTGGCGGGGATAGCGGCCTTCAACGTGAACCGGCCATCCGTCCGATCCCACTGGACGGCGATCTTCCCGTGCAGCGAGTCGTAGTTCGCCTTCGCCCACGTCACATCGCCAACCGGCTGCGGATGGATGACGATCTTCCGAAAGCCGGGGCCGGCCGGGTCGCTCGCGATCCCGGCCAGGTCATGATAGAACCATTCCATGATCTGGCCCAGCATGAAATGGTTGTGCGAAGAGCTTCGCCGGGCGTCCCAGGCCTCGGTCAGGCTGGTGGCGCCCATTTTGAGCTGGTATCCGTAGCCAGGCTTGTCGGACTGGTTGTTCAGATCGAAGATCACATCGGAACGCCCTCCGGCCGCCAGGGCGCACAGCAGATAGCGATAGCCCACATCGCCTGCGGTGATGGCATTGCCCCTCTGGCGCACGTCGGCGACGATGGCGTCGAGAACGGATTGCCTGTGCTCAGTCTCGGCCAGTCCCATCACCAGCGCGATCGCGTTGGCGCACTGCGAGCCGGTGGCATAGCGTCCCGCCGATTCGTCGAAGAATGCCGCATTGAACGCACGCCGGATTTCGGCGGCCAGCGCTCGATAACGTTCGGCGTCCTCGGTCTTGCCTAACAGCGTTGCCGTCTCCGAGAGAATCCACGCGTCGTAGAAGTAGAAGGCGGTCGCGGTCAAAGGGATCGGCGTCAACTGCGCGTAGCCCGGCGGATTGGGACCGATATCGTACCAATCGCCCAAACCGTGCGAGACGACGTGATTCTTAGCTTTGCTCCCAAGATAGGCGACGTATCGTGCCATGTTGTCGTAGTAGCGACGCAGCAGTTCGGTGTCCCCCGTCCACTCGTACTGCTGCCATGGCACCAGCACGCAGGCGCTGCCCCACTCGGGCGAATCGCGGAACCCGCCGTCGAAGACGACGTATTCCGGCGCGATGTCGGGGACGAGGCCGGAGTCGAGCTGCGAATCGGCCATGTCGTTCATGCCCTTGGCGAACAGCCGCATCAGGTCGAATTCGTACCGCAGCGAGGGGCCGTTCAGGTGATATTGCTCCAGCCAGCCGAGCTTCTCGCGGTGCGGACAGTCGGTCATCACGCTGACCATGTTGCTGCGCTGGGCCCATCGTATGAGCGTGTGGATGCGATTGAACAGCTCGTTCGAACAGGCGAATTCGCCCACGGGCGGCGCCGAGGAATGCACCACCACGCCCTCCAGCGACTCAATGACAGGCCGCTCATCCCGCCCTTCTGCGGGAAGGCACTCGACCTGGAGATAGCGGCTGCCGTGATAGGAGAATTTAGGGAACCACGTCTCGGCCCCCGTGCCGGCGAAGGTGTACTGCCAATAGGCCTGTCCCCCGCCACAAGAACCCCGATCAACGGAGCCATCGTCCTTCAGCAGTTCGGCCGGAGTGATCCGCACGGCCGAGCCGGCCGGACCTGTCGTCTTGAGGCGAGGCATGATGCTGGCGTTTTGGCCCAAGTCGTACACGGCGACGCCCGGCCGGAGTTGCCTGACCGAAACCGGCTCAAGCACATCGAACGCCCGGATCGGCGCTGCCGCACAGGACAGGCCTTTGAGTGCTCCGCCCGGCCCATCCACTTCCTGCGCGACCGGCCACCCTAAGTCGTCAAAACCGGGGCGGTCCCAGCCGCGAGGTTCGAGGCGGGCATCATAGTCCTCCCCGCCAAAGACGCACGAGAACGTGATCGGGCCGGGATGCGTCCGCCATCGCCCGTCCGTACCAATGGTTTCCACCGCGCCATCGGCGTATTCCAGCCGCAGGTGGCAGATCGCTTTGAGCGGACCGAACGAGCCTTTGAACTTGATGTAGCGCCCACCCCGGACGTTGTACATGCCGTTGCCCAGCATCAGACCGATCCCGTTGTCGCCTTCCTGCAACAAGGGCGTCACATCGTAGGTGTCATACAGACACGTCTTGTCGTACTTGGACCAGCCTGGCGCCAGCAGGTCCTCGCCGACCCTGGCGCCGTTGATCGACATCTCGTAGTGACCGAGGCCGCAAACGTGCGCCACCGCTCGACGCAGAGCATGTCTGACAGCAATTCCACGGCGCAGCAGGAGCGATTGGCTGTCGGTGGTCGAACCGATCCAGTGCGCCCGCCAGTCGCTTTCATCGAGCAGGCCCATCGTCCACGACGCCGGCTCGCTCCACGTCGAGGCGTTGTCCTGTTCGTCCCAGACCCGCACTTTCCAGAAGACCTGTTGGGAGGACGCCAGCTTCCGGCCGCGATAGGCAACATGCGTCGTCTCGCCCAAGGTGACTCTGCCGCTGTCCCAGAGGTCGCCTTCACCGGCCGCAAGGCGTTCTGCTGAGGAGGAAGCGAGAATCCGATAGGCGCTCTGCCGCCGGCCCCGCGCATCGCTTTCGAGCTTCCAGGACAGACGCGGGTTCGACACATCGACACCCAGAGGATTCTCGGCATACTCGCACGTCAGTCGAACGATCTTCAGATCCGCAACTGCGCCGTCGTTCGTGTCGGCCGGCGCCGGCCGGTTCTTCTGCCACTTGGTATACTCCGAGGCCAGGGGTCGGCCCCAATCGCCATACCAGGCATATCCGTTGCGGCGTTCCGCCTCGATCTCGGCAAGGCTGTACTTCTTGACACCGTCGCGTCCGCAGAAGATCGGGCGATTCGTCTCGATCTCGTAGAACCTCGCCCACAGAGGCTGCGCATCAACGTCTTCGACGATGACCTTGTCGCCGTCAACCCGGGTCTGCCGGATGCCGCTGAGCTTGGCGCTCTCGAACCACGCGACGCCGGCGGCGACGGCCTCGGTAACTTCCGGACTCGGATCGTCCAGATTCATGAGGAACCGGAGAATCCCGGCGCTCTCGGCGCCGCTGAGAGAGACCAGTTCGTACGTCCGGCCCGGACGCGGGCTGTAGTCGATTTCGTCGTGCTGCGCGCACCAGGCGGTCCGTTTGCCATTGACCACAACCTGGCACTTGAGGACGCACTGAACGCCCTGGTTGACGGCGGTGCGTACCGCTTCGCGTCGAGCGGGGTCGACGAATCCATAGTCCGTCGACGTCGCCACTTCGCGCAGGAAGTCCATCAGGCGGATCATTGTCCCATCGTTGAACGTGATGTGACGCGGATAGCCTCTGCCGGGCGGATAGGACTGCGGCCAGCCTCCGGTTGGATACTGGGCTTCGAGGATGTGATCAAGCCCTCTGAGGAACGCCTGCTCGCAACGGCGATCCCCGGTTGCGCGGAAAGCTCTGGCGAGAAACCGCAACTCGTCTACCGTTGCCCCGTTGTCGAACGTCCCGTCCAGGTTGTCAGGGTCGCCGGAGAACGCGCGAGACATCGTATCGACGTTCTTGGGCCAACTGCCCTGCGGCGATTGCCACGATAGAATGTTGTCCGCGATGCGAATTCCCTGCTCGCTGCGAAACCACTGGTCCGGCTTGCCGCGATAGTCCGACCAGGAAGGTCTGGCCGAAGCCCGCGAGCAGGCCGCTGCCAGGATTGCGATAAGCGCACACACGCCGGCATGTCTGATCCTGTCCATCTTTGCTCCTATGGCCCTTCAATCTCCTCGGTCGCTGTTTCGACATTCCGATAGGGCTCCACGTCTCCGGCCGCCGCATCCCGTGGCGTCTCGCGCAGAACCGCTAACTCGGCCAACGCGCAGGCCGTATCGTCCGCGAAGCCCGACAACGCACGCAATTTCAGAAATTTCGCCTCGATGCTTCGTCCGAACCCGACCTGCTGCGGCTCAAACGTCGATTCCAGTTCGCCTCGCGTCACTTCCTCCCACAGTTCCCCATCGTCACTGACTTCGATGGCATATTCGCGGATGTCCCCTTCGTGGGCCCGGTGATTCTGCCTGGCCATGCACAGCAACCCGGTCATCGCAGTCGGTTGGGCGAACTCGATCGTCAGTTCATACGGATGGCGCGTCTGCCGGTCGCGACCGCCGCCAGCCAGCCAACAGGTGTTCGGATTGCCGTCGACGGCATAGCCGGCGCGGCTGCCAAACGCCTCCTTATCGGCCTTGGCGCTGGCGCCGAGCTTGGCCATGATCTGGTTGTCGAAGAGAAAACTGCGAATCTGAGCAGGTGTCACCTCCACAGCCGGATCGAAGCGGCCGCTCGACATGTACGTCAGGAGACTGTGCCGCAACTGGCGCGCAGCGGGCCGACGGTCAAGCTCCGACTCCAGATCGGCCGAACAGACCATCAGCTTGCCCGCCCCGACGCGGCACTCGAAGACCAGGCCCAGTTTGTAGTTGCGATACCAGTCGTCGATGACCTGGACGATCGGTCCCAGATCACGGCTCAATCGGTCCAGATTCATCGCCCGGCACGCCGGCTGCGTCACATCCTGCCACTGCCAGTCGTAGTGGAAGTCCGTCGGGAACTGCGCCAACGCCGGATGATTCGGGTCGCACAGAAGGCCCAGGAACCGGTCCCATCCCGGCCCCATCAGGCGGTTCCAGAAGATCGGCAGCCGACCCACCGGCGGGCTGTCCCAGCTCAGTTGGTGGTACGGCGGAAGAAACAGAACCTTGCCGCCGGCAGCCAGTTTCTTCTCGGCTTCTGTGAATGAGCGGGTCACCAGCACATCCGCCGACGTCCCGGCAGACACGCGGGCCGGATAAACCCAGAAGTCCCAACCGTTCTCGACCGACTCCTTGCCCGCCAGTCCGAGCACGAGGCGACATCTCTGTGGCGCCTCGAACGTGCTCAGATTCATCGAAAGACTCTGAATGGGAATCGCGGTGCCCAGAGGGACCGTCATCGCGGCAAACTCCCCCGAGACCACCGTCTTGCCCTTGGCGTCGATGATCCTGAACACGGGCGTGACATTCTCCAGAGGCGACCGGCCGAAGTGAGCGATCTCAAACGCCACGTTGAGGTCGTCCGCGGTCGTGTAGACCGACCCGCTCATCCGCGCCAGCGGGACCGTGACACTGCAGAACCGCCTGAATTCTTCGGGTGAGATATATCCTTTCGACTGCCAGAACACGTTCAGCGGCCCGACCACCGCCGTGCCCTGGCCCGGGTAGTCGTGCAGATCGAGCAACTGGAACCCGCCCATGCCCGGCGTGCGCAGCAGCGCCTCGATCTCCTGCTTGTAGCAGGCCACCTGGAACCGGCCGCTGGCCATCAGGAAATCGCGGGCCTGGTCCAGCATGCCATGCTCGGTGAGGGATTCGCGAACGATCTCGTAGCTCCTGAGCTTCAGCGCGCCGGTGTACCGGTCGATCTCCGAAAGGTCGGGGTAGGCGCACCACTGGCCGGTCTCGTGCGAGATGACGGGATAGTTGGTCCCTTCGAGCGAGGCGCGGTAGTCGCGTCCGAACCAGCCGCTGTCGCCACGGAAACGGTACGAGCCGATGCGAATCGCAATCAGGTAGTCGATATGGTCGACCGGCCCGGGCCGCTCGCCGTAGTAGCGTCCAGTCTGTGTCGTGTAGATGCGTCGGCTGTCCTTCCTCTTCCACTCGAGCAGCCAGAGCGTGAGGATCTGCTGCCAGGGTCCGGCCGGCTCGTTGCCCGAGGAGAGCATCACGAACGAGGGATGGTTGCCATACGCTGCGACGATCTGCTCGGTCTCACGGTAGAGGAATTCCTTCATTCCGTCGTCGCGCGACGAATACTGGCCCCAGTTGGAACACTCCGGTTGCAGGTAGACCCCCATCTCGTCGGCCGCAACGAACGCCGCTTCCGGCGGGCACCACGAATGGAACCGCACGTGGTTCAGGCCGTAGTCCTTCACCACCCCGAACACCTTCCTCCACGATTCGACGTCTGTCGGCGGATAGCCCGTCAGAGGAAACGTGCAGCCTTCGTGCGTTCCGCGAAAGAAAGTCTTTCTGCCGTTGACGTAGAATGTCGCGTTGCGGCTCTCGATCCGACGCAGCCCGACGGCCAGCTCGCGTTTGTCGTCCGCCTGATCGCCGCTCAGGGTCAACGTCACGTGGTGCAGCGCCGGGTCGAACTCGTCCCAGAGCCGGGCATCGTCGCCGAAGGACACCTCCAGCCGGGCCGAACCTCCGCCAACATCCCACTCGACGGGCACGCTCTTGCCTGACGCCGACAGCGTACCTTTGCCGGGCCGGCCGGTGATATTGCCCAGCGTCACCTCGATGCGTGCGGTTTTGCGTTCGATGTCCGTGTAGACCCGCGCATCGTCGATCCATACCGGCGTCGTCGATCGGAGCACGAGGCGGCCGGCCGGCCCATGCCAGTTCGTCTGCGTCGAGTCCGTGATGCTGTGCGCATCGCGGCGGACGTCGACGAGGTAGCGATTATCGACGCGAACGCTCAGCGTGTAGCGTCCCGGCTCCAGGATGCCGAGGTCGTAGACGTGGGGCGTCCCCAGACTGTCGTTGACGCCGATCCACTTGTCGTTGACCCACAGGGCGCTCGACCAGTGGACCCGCTCGAACGACACCTCCGCGCGACGGCCCTGCCAGTCATCCGGGATGATGACGTCCCTCTGGTACCAGGCGACGCCGGTATACTTGCGTTGCGGCTGGGGCCAGAACGGGATCTTCACGTTGCCGGGCAGGGCGTGCCTCTTGAATTCCTTTCGCAAGTACCAGTGCGGATCGTGCAGGCCGCTCATCCATTCCGTTTCGGCGGTGATCTCGTCGCCGTAACCACCATCGCGCAGCGCCCCAGGCAGGCGAATCGGATCGGACAACTCCCGCGCAAACCACTCCTCGTCCACGCCGACGTCCTCGCGATCCAGCGCTACGGCCCACGCCCCGCCCAAGTCGATCGAACCGGTAGATGCCAGGTTCGGTTCGCCCGCGGCATGGGCCGGCGCCGCAACCGACAGGCATATCGTCGCCAGCGCCGCGAACGCACACCTCCAAGTCACTGCCCTCATATTCGTCCTCCTCTCAACTCTCACGACTCATAGCAGACATCAAGAGCTTTCCCTGCCGTCGCTACGGCAACGACGCCACTCGCGGCCAGCCGTCTTCCCATACCATCGTTGAGATTTGCAGGTGGCTCCGTCCCGTCGTCGCATCGTAGGCGTGGAACACGAGATAATCGGTGCCCGCTTCGTGAAACACCGCCTGATGGCCGGCGCCGCGCCAGGCCCCACTGGTGGCCTCGATGACCAGCGTGGCGCCGCCTTCCATCATGGGCGTGCCATCCTTGTCCGCGTAAGGCCCGGTGACGTCACGCGAGCGGCCGACGCGGACGTTGTAAGTGCTCTTAGGCCCCCGGCAGCAGAAATCGAACGAGACGAACAGGTACCAGTAGTCCCCATGCCGGACGATGAACGGCGCCTCAATGGCGCCGGTGACCGGAGGCGTCTGATGCGCCCCCGATCGCGGACGGCTCGCCAGCGAGTACAGCGTCGTGTCTTCCGCCGAGAGCTTGCCCGTCTCGGGATCGATCCGCCTCATCTTGATGCCGCTCCAGAAGCTGCCCCAGTTCAGCCAGACCCGGCCGTTGGCCTCCACCACGATATTGCCGTCGATGGCGTTCCAGTCGTCCTGGCCCTCTGTCGAGCGGACCACCATGCCCCGATCGACCCACTTGTACTTCGGGCTGTTCGGGTCGAGCGTCTCGTTGACCGCCAGCCCGATGGCCGAGCTGTTCTTTCCGAACGTCGAGACCGAGTAGTACAGGTGATACTTGCCGCTGAAGAACGAAATGTCCGGCGCCCAGGTCCCTTGCGTGCCCGGAATCTCCTTCGGCGCCCATTCGGGCAGCTCCGCGAACACGTGCCCGATCCTGCGCCAGTCCCTCAAGTTCCTCGACATGTGGATGGGAACGCAGTTTCGTCCCCGCCGACCACCGGTGGCGAAGACGTAATAGGTGTCGCCTTCTTTGATGATGACCGGGTCGTGCACGCCGGTGTCGCCGCTGAGCTGGAGCAATTGCGGCTCGGCCGCAACGCAGAACGACACCCCCATTGCCAACACTGCACACAGCACAAGATGCACCTTCACGCCGTTCATCGTCGTCCACCTTCCATCGTTTCCCGTCTCATCGTCTCAGCGGCCATCCCAGCGGTACGTCTGCCCCGCCGCGATGTCCACGTCTCGAATCACGTCCCCATAGCGCAGCCGGCACGGGTTGCCTAGCCGCGAATGGATTGTCGCCGCAACGAGCTTGCCATTGACCCATTCGATGGCCACCTCGAACCCACCCTTGGCCCGCAGGCCTCTGATCGAGCCGGTGGTGAAGGCGCGGGGCAGCGCGGGCAGCAACTCGATCTCGCCCGTCATCCTTGCCGCCTCGAAACGCGTGCGGCTCTGAAGCAGCATCTCACCGATTCCCGAGGTCCCGCCGAAATTGCCGTCGATCTGGAACGGCGGATGCGCATCGAACATATTGGGATACGTCCGATCCGGCCCGAGCAGCAGCTTGAGAATCTGATACGTGTGCTCGGCGTCCTGGAGCCTGGCCCAGAGGTTCAGCCGCCAGCCGATGCCCCAGCCGGTGGCGTTGTCGCCGCGAATCTCCAGCGACTTGCGGACCGCCGCCGCCAACTCGGGCGTGTCGTGTACGTTGATCTGATCGCTCGGATACAGGCCGTACAGGTGGGAGACGTGGCGATGATGGATGTCGCCCGCCTCCATGTCCCAGTCTTCGAGCCACTCCTGAAGCTGGCCTTCCTTGCCGATCTGGTTCGGCGCCAGGCGGGCCCGCGCCGCCTCGACCTTGTTGCGGAACTCTCCGTCCACATCGAGAATCGTCGAGGCGTGAATGCAGTTCGTGAACAGATCGCGAAGGATCTGGCTGTCCATCGTCGGCCCGGCACAGATCGAGACGCCATATTTGTGCCCATTCTCAGGCGACAGCGATGGGCATGTGACCAACCACTTATGCTCCGGTTCTTCCACAAGTGTGTCGAGGAAGAACTGGCTCGCCCCTTTCAGCGCTGGATAGACCTTCGCGAGGAAGGTCCTGTCGCCGCCGAACTCGTAGTGGTCCCACAGGTGCTTGCTCAGCCACGCGCCGCCCGTCGGCCAGAAGCCCCAGAACGAGCCGTCGATCGGCCCCGAAGCTCGCCACAGGTCCGTGTTATGGTGGCAGACCCAGCCGCTTGCGCCCCAGTTGACGCGGGCGGTCCTGGCGCCGGTCTCGGTCAGGTCCATCACCATCGCGACCAGAGGCTCGACGCACTCGCTCAAGGCCGTCGGCTCGGCGGGCCAGTAGTTCATCTCCGTGTTGATGTTGATCGTGTACTTGCTGCTCCAGGGCGGACTCATGCTGTCGTTCCAGATGCCCTGGAGGTTGGCCGGCTGTGTGCCCGGCCGGGAGCTGGAGATCAGCAGGTAGCGTCCGAATTGGAAGTACAGCGCCGCTAATTGCGGATCGTCGCTGGTCATCGAGTTGCGGATGCGCTCGTCGGTCGGCAGTTTCGTTGCCTCGGTCGTGCCGAGATCGAGCGCGACCCGGCGGAAGAGCCGCCGGTGTTCGGCGACGTGAGCGGCACGCAGCGCGTCGAAGGACTTCGTGCTCGCCGCCGCAATGGCCGCCTTTGTCAGCCCTTCCGGATCGCCGCTGACGTCCTTGAAACTCTTGTAGCTGGTGGCCGCCGCGACGAGCAGAGTCACCGCGTCCGCATTGGTCACGACAAGCCGGTCTGCCTCCGTCTCAACCGTGCCGCCGGAAGCCAGCGCCCGTACCCGGCATTGGAACTTCAGCGCGCCGGCGATCCCCTGCGAAGAACCGTTGACGCCGGCCATCACCAGCGTGTCGGAGCCTTGGGCTTCGACCGACGCTTTCTGCGGCGTCTTGAGTTCAGCCGCAAACGAAATCCTTCCCGACTTCGTCGCCGTGATGCGAACGACGATCACCTGATCGACGGGACTGGCAAAGACCTCGCGTTTGAACGTCACGCCATCGACGGTGTAGGTCACGCTCGCGACGGCCTCGTCGAGATTGAGGTCCCGCCGGTAATCGCTGACCTTCTCGATACTCGGGAACGCCAGGAGCAGGTCACCTACTGTCTGATATGGCATCTGGCCGAGCGGCTTGGACATCATCTGCTTGCCGACGAGCGCATCGGCCTCGCGATACTTGCCGGCAAAGATCAGACGGCGAGCCTCCGGCAACGCCTCCAACGCCTCGGGGCGCGTGGGATCGTACGGCCCGCCGGCCCAGAGCGTGTCTTCATTGAGCTGGAGGCGTTCGCGGTCGATCCCGCCGAAGACCATCGCGCCGAGCCGGCCGTTGCCGACCGCCAGCGCCTCGGTCCACTCAACCGCAGGCTGACGGTACCAGAGGCTCAGCGGCTCCTGCGGCGCCGACGCCTGGCCGGTCATCGTGCCCGAGAACCGCGTGCTCGTGCCGGGCTTTTCCGACGCGGCGCCCATCGAAGCGAGAGCGACGACGATCGCGCCCCATGTCGTGAGAAACCATCGTTTGCGTGACAGCATGTTTACCTCCAATACGTCCTGCAATTCTCCGATCGCGCCGGCCGCGCAGGGCAAGCGTCCCCGCTCGCCAGCTCGTGCAAGGCCGCACGACCTGCCTGCGTTATGTGATGATTGTACCGGGAAAGGGCAGCGGACTCGAACATCTTCTGACGAACTTCAGCGTCTGCGTCAATCCGGCGTCCGACGCGACAGCCCCTGAAGGATGTGTTCGCAGTTGACCACCTTCTCCACCAGATCCAGCGGCAGGTAGTAATAGTGATTGGACGCCTCGAATCCGATGCGCGGGTCCTGGCGCGTCAGCGCGAACAGGCGTTCGGCGTTTTGCATCTCGGCAAGAGCCTTCGTTCGCATCGTCGCGACCGCCGCATCCGCCTCGACCTGAGGCAGCGATCCGGATCGCACCGCATTGCGGGCCAGGATGAATCGAATCTGATTGGCCACGCTGTCGAAGTGCAGGCCGGCGGCTTCGGCGACGACCAGATCATTGTGAGCGTTCGCACGTTCGCGAGGCCCTTCGATCCCGCCTATCGTCTCTTTCCACGTGGCCAGCCCTTTCTGCCAGCCGGAAGCGACCTTCTCGAACTGCCCGGCGAGCACCTCGGCCGGATAGATGCCCCGCCAGCCGTCCACGTCGTCGTACGGGAAGCCCACCATCGTCGAGGGGTATCCGGTCGGCTCCAGATAGAGCAGGTTGGCCGGGCCGACCTGGCTGGGGCCGCGATAGACGTAGCTGCCGTCAAACGGGAATTCCGAGAACGCCTCGCTGAACCTCGCCCAACCGGCCATCATCTCTGAGGCGACGCCGGCGCCGTATCGTGCGCCGGCCACTTCCATCAGGGCCTGCTCCACGGTCGGCGCGGGCTTCTGCTGGAACCGCCGGACCAGTTCGAGGTTCGGCGATGGATAGCCGCCTACCGTCCAGCTCAGCATCAGGCCGTTGACGCCCGCCTGGCTCAGGTTGCGGCAATGCTGGGCGACGAGATTCATCACAGGCAAATACGGCACCGCCGACAGCTCCCACGTGCAATTGACCTGCACCTTGGCAAGCGTCTTGAGCCCTCGCTGGCGGGCGAGCGCCCAGTGCCTCTGCGCCCGGGGCCCGGGGCCGACGGCCGAGATCGAATACTCGCCGACCGCACCGGCGACGCCGCCTCGCGCGATGGGTTTGCCCCACTCGCTGACGCACATCAGGTAGACGTCGTCGGGCAGAAGCTCGATGATCCGCGAGGCCCAGTCGGGGCTGCCCCACCCGGCCCCTGTGCCGTCGGGCCAGCCCCAATCCCACACGATTACTTTTGCCTTCGGGCTGCCCGCTCGGACGCCGGCGGCAATCGCGGCGTTGACCTCTGCGATGACATCCGGGCCGGAACGCTTCGAGCATCGCGGACAACCGGCGGCGCTGCGATTGTGACTGTAACAGTTAGTGAGATTCTCTGACGCCGTGATCGTGAAAACGCCGCCGAGATTCGGCACACTTTCAAAAACGTGCCGAAGCGAGCCCGTGATCCACTGGCGCACCTGCGGAGCAGACGTACAGAGCACCGCATAGTCCCCTTGCCGAACGCCCCGCAGTTCCTCCCTGTCTTCCAGCAGCGAGGCCAGGACCGCACGCGGCTCGTTCATGTAGAGGTAGATGGAGACGCCGTAACGAGCGGCCCGCTCGGCCATCTTCGCCAGGTTGGCCAGGCGCACCTCGTGATTGTCTGTGGGCCGGCCCAGCGCATCGCTCGGAGCCAGTTGCGAGAGCACCACGTGCAGCCAGACGCCATTGACGCCCGACTCCGAGAGCCGGCGCAGCAGGACATCGGGATACGGGTCCAACTCCGGATGGAGCAGCGGGTCGCCGAAGAGGCCGGCATACGAATACAGAAAGCGGACCGATTCTTCGCCATTACGATTCCGGCGTTCGACTACTTCCACATCTGTCAGCGTCTCGGTGAAGAACTCGAATCTCGGCTTCGACGGCGCAGCGAGCGCCTCGCCGAAATGGGACGAGACAGTCTCGCGAATCTCAGCGCAGCGCTTCTCCGTCGCTTCGTTGGGCTCGACGTAGCGGATCGGCGCACACGCCGGCTTGAGCGAGCCCAGCTTGATCCAGAGGAAATCGTCCTCGCGAAGCGTGAAGGCGAGCTTCTGCGCATCCCAGCCGAGCAGCGTCAGCAGTTGCTCATAGGGCAGCAGGTGCCAGTTCCGCCGGATGATCGTGATGTAGCCTCGTTGCAGATACGCGGCCGGCGGGCGAACGTGCGGTGGCAAGCCCATCGCCAGACCGATTTCGCGAACGTTCTCGGGCGTGGTCCCCAGCACTTCGGCCATGCGTTCGAGCGAGATCAATTCCCAGTTGCGCCAGACAAAGGCGTGCAGGCGATCCGGAAAATGCTTCAGCGGAATCGCCGGCCGCGCGCCGCCTGTCGGCAACACGTCGGCTCGACACAAGGCCCCACCGACCGACGACACTATCAACAAAGCCATGAGCACACGACGGCATCCGTCCATGTTTTGTCTCCTCGTGTTGAGCATCTATGGTCTCGAAAACCTCAACCGAGACCCCGGTGTCAGGGAATCAGGGTTTGCAGCGGCGTCAAAGTCACCGGGCCGATCAGGCCGGAGTCCTGGGCAGACCATTTCGCGGCGCTGAAGTTCCCATCGGGACCTCGATTCTCGCGAAGCCTTGGGGCGAAGTTGACGTTGTAGAACTTCTTGTAGTTCACGCCGCGACGGTCCAGATCGGCAATCCGATTGCCCATGAGATTCGACACCTCGATCACAAGCATGCTCTCCTCTTCCACCCGGTCGGCCGGGACCACAATCTCGAACGGAGCACTGATGAGCGTACCCAGTTCCTGCCCGTTCAACGTCACGCGGGCGCTTTCGCAGACTCGACCCAGGTCCAGCAGCCACCCATCCGCCTGCTCCGCCGGTCTTTTCACGATGATCGTGTAACGGGCCGTCCCCGAAAACCTCTTGACCGCCCCACCGCCGAAATCGGTCCACGACCTCAGCGTCTGCGTTTGAACGGCGGCAGGCAGTTCCGGCCCGCCCTCGATGAACTCGACGGTCCAGGTCCCCTCCAGCGGCTTCGCCTGCCCGGCGGCGCTCCAGTAGGCATATCGAGGTCCTTGTACAGGTTCATCAAACGTTCTGAGAATGCACGACTGGCCGGGAGCAAGCTGAAGATAGACCTCGCTGTGGGGTCCGTTCTTCCGCAGAGCGGCCAGAGCCTTGTCGCCCCGCATCGGTTCGAAGATCGCAACGGAGGCGGCTTCGGTCCGAAGCGGGACCCAGCCGTTCAGTGCTTCGTCGCTCGCGTTCAACGTGAAGTAGCATTTGCCATCTGAGAGCGTCCGGCGGATGAACGGCAAGCCACGATCCGCGATGGATTCGCGTTCGATGCCCGCAAAGACCAGCGTCTGGGCCACATCATCCCCGAGCAGGAACCGGCCGCTTCCAAGCCTGGCTTCCCGAACCCCGGAAGCGGATGTCTCAACGAAATTCAGTTGTGAGATCGACTTGTTCAACGCATCGCGTCGTGCCGCCAGGTTGCTCATTCCGGGGACATCGGCCGGCAGATGATCCTCAACGATGATGGTCGCCCCTTGTTGGGCCAGGGTCAGCAGCGTCTCAAACGTCGAGACCGGAATGTACTGGCATGCGGGCACGACCACGGCCCCATAGGTTACGCCACCGGTGCGAAGGACGCCCTTGTCACAGCGGATTTCGGCAAGTTGTCGGTCGGAGACATAATCGAATGAGTACCCTGCGTCCCACAGCATCTTTGCAGCCGACTCTATCTCGCGTGGTGTCTGGGCGCTGTAGTGCGGCAACATCGTCCGCCCGGGCTGCGACCAGGAATCGTGGATCGGCCAGTACAGCAGGACGTCGTTGTCGGGCTTGCCCGCCTGGAGAAACGACTGGCAGCGCGTGACATATTGATTGAGGGCAGCGAAATGGTTCCAGAACGAGTTCGTCGGTCCAAAATGCACCGAGGCATAGAACATCCATCCCGGCCATTCTTCGTCCGGCGGAGAGAAGGTCGTGCCGTGATAGCAGATGTGGTTGATCCCGCCGAGGAAATAGCGATCCACCCATCGCCTGGCCTCGCCCAGGGTCCCGGTGAAGTGTTCGGCCATCCACGTCGCGGCCTCACACGAGGCCAGCGGCTTGCCGGTGACGTGCGCGGCCGAGGAGGCGAACTTGAATCCGAGGATGTCACTCCCTTCGGTCTCCGGAATCCCGCTGGCCGCATAGAGGTCCAGCAGGTTGGCCGGCGAGCCGTGCGCCTGGTTGCGCGTCGTGGCGCCCTTGCCCTCGGCCCAGCGGCGCCAGGGAGTCGTGAACTCCTCCAGGAGCAGATCGGAGATCGTCTCGCGATAGTCGCACAGCACCTTCGCGTTCTTCACAGGCTCGTCTTTGCCGAACAAAGCAGGCAAATGGCTTCGCAGATCGTAGCCTCGCCTGCGCTCGAACTGCTCGAAGAACTTCGGCGTCCAGTTCGATTCGCCGGCCGCGTCGTCCACCTCATACGAGTCGTTGAAGTATGCCCGAATCCCGCCCACGTCGTGGCCGGCAAAGGCCCTGTCGAACCTGCTCAGATAGCGTTCGAGCGCCTCGTGCGAGAAATGGTCGATCACATCGCCTTCTCCCCCCGGTCCGGCCCGTTCGACCATCTTGCCGTGCCAACCCTGGAAGACCGCGTAGAGCGTCCAGTTGCCCGCCGGAGCGGTCCAGTCCAATTCGCCGCCGGCAGCGACCTTGTCCGTCAGATTGACAATCCGCCCTCCGTCCGAATAGGCCATGAGAACCTGCAAGGGCAACGGCTTCTCGAAACGCACCTGTTCCAAGGCCAGCGACTGCAAGTCTTCGTTGTCGCTGATGGGCTCGACGATCTCGGAGATGTCCAGTCGTCGGCCGATCGCCCGCACCATGGGCCGTTGAACATACGTCACAGGCTCGGCAAGACGCTCGCCCGCTTTCAACCCGTAGGTTTTGTGAACCGCATTCTTACAGGCATCGGCTGCGCCGACCCAGGGGCCGCCGAACGGCCAGCCGTTGCCCGTGGCCATGTCAACGCCGAGATCCAGCCTGCGGGCCTCTTTCAGCGTGCATTCGAGCATCTCCATCCATCGAGGACTGAGGTAGTCGATGAATCGATCTTCGTAGCCTTTGACTCCGTAAATGGGCGTGATCTCCAGCCCCCCGAGTCCGGCCGCCGCATACTTCTGCATTTCGGTGGTGAGGTTCTTCTCGTCGACGATGCTGCCCATCCACCACCAGCGGGTCCAGGGCTTCGTCTGACTCGTCACGGCAGGCCATTCGAGAGCCGGAACCGGTCGCTCCGCGGCGTAGGCCGCATCGCAGAACAGAGACAATGCCAACACGAGAACCCGCACGAATTGTTCTGACTTGCCGCTGCCATGCATCATGCTCTCCGTTCGTCCCTGCACGTTTCCGAGTGGGCCTCTCACCTGCTCTGTAGCATTTGTTCGCCATCGCGCAGGACTCGCAAACGGGTGCGATTGTCTTTGGCGACTTCGAATTGCAGTTCGTCGATCTGATCGGTCCATCGAATTCGGACGGAACCGGTGGAGGCATCGACGCTGACCCTGGGCAGGGCCTCGCCCATCCGAAACGGCACCATCAGGATGCGGAATCGGCATGCAACGGCCTCGGTCGCCACCAGCGTCCGGTCGCGCGTATTCTCCAGCCGGCAGGCGGACGGCCCGACCTCCTGCACCAGCAGCATGGGCGTGCCGTCGGGAATCTCGTTGCTTTGCGATGCGGTCAGCACCAGCGATTCGGCGTCCGGGCCGGGCAACACCACCGTCGTGAAGCCGCCCTGCATCTGCCACTGGTAGAGATGCGTGTTCTCGTCCTTGCAGATATCATCGACAACAACCGCATAGGGATGGCTGCCGCGCACGAGGCCCGTCGAACGATAGGCGTATTCGACGGCGTTGAATCGCGTGCGCAGCGTGGGAAGCCACGGGTTGTGCAGCGGCGGCACCTCGTAGTTGATGCGGTAGCGCTGCGTGCCCTTGAAGACCCTCACCACGAACGGATCGGTCTCCAGCTCCCACGAATGGGCCGCGATGCGTTCGTCGATCCAACTGTCCACATGGGTCGTCCACATGTACTCGTAGGCGTTCCGGATGTCCGCTGAGGCGATAGCCCCCGCCTCGGCGATCGAAGCCCCGAGATACGTCACCCGGGGCGGCGCCAGACCAGAGCCGTCGTCCTGACCGACGCCATCGATCAGAACGATCGAATGGCTTGCCGACGCAGGGTCGCTGTCAGAGAGTCCGTCGCGGCCCCAGGTCACGCCGTGGGACTGAAGACAGAACGAACCAGCGTCATGGTGCGCGGCCCCGCCGCCGAGATAGAGGTCGGGCCGGGCCTGCATGTTGATCCACAAGGCCTCGGCGCTGTTGTCGCTGCGTGAGGAGAACAGCCCGCGCGAGGGATCGCTGAAATCCAGAGGCAGGCCGAGCGCCTCTCGCGAGGTCAAGCGCCACGGGGCGTCGTATAGCAGGCTCTTGGCCGGTCCTGGAGCGGTCGGGCCGGGCAGAGCGAACTCGACGGCGCCGCGTCCAGCCAATTGCTCCCGGTACTGGCGCGGGTCGAAATCGGACACGGAGTGGGCCGGACCCAGCAGGTAGTCGGCGCATCGGTCGTTCGGATAGAGGATCTTCCACGCGCCAACGATCTGGCGATTCAAGGCCCCCCCGCCACGCGCGCCGCGAGAGGCTGTAAAGCTGCCGTCCGGCGAGGTGCACTGCACCTGCGCCTCCATCAGCTTTCGCCAGTGCGGATGCCCGAACGTGCTGACGCCGCGCCTGGCGAGAGCCACCATCGAGAGGAGCTGGAATGGCAGGCCTTCACCGGCGGCGCCGTTGGATTCGTATAGCGTGCCATACTCGTCGATGCCCCATTGCAGGAAGGCCTTGACGGTCTCGATGCCGCAATCGTGCACCTCTCCGTCAAAACCGTCCTCACCCTCGATAGCCAGATTGGCAAGGAAGATCGTCAGGTCGCGCGTGACCCAGTGGTTGTCTCGGACTCGCAGCGGACCGTTCTGGCCGTACCCGCGACGGCCGCCCACCACCTTCGCGATCACACGTCGGACCAGCGTCGCCTGCTCTGCGGTCATCCACCTGGCGGCAAAATCGTAATTCAGCCCGAGGTTCCTGGCGCCGATCCACTCCGGCAGCCCTCGCCAGTAGGCGTTGTACACATCCGGCTTGTCCGTGTGCGCGTCGATCCGAGGCTCGATCAGTCTACAGTAGTTGTAGATTGCGGCGGCCGCTTTCGCGCCGAGATCGGCGTTCTCCGTCAACAGCGCATACAAAGCGATCGTGTTGAGGCACTGCGTTATGTCCTGGCCGTTCGACGAGAGGATGCCGTCGTCCTGCCACTCAAACGTCAGTCCGCCAAGGTCTCCGGTATGAAGCCGTGCGAAGAGGCGTCCGTCGCTGGTATCGGGGTTCAGCCAGGTTCGGGTCAGCAGGTATTCCGTCTCGATCAGGGACATCGACCCGGTAACAGACGACTTGATGCGAGCCAGGATCAGCGGGACATCCTGAGGTCCGAACAGGATGCGCGGATGCACGCCGGCCGGCGGCACCGCGCTGGCCAGTTCGTGCGCGCCGAGGGCCGGTTCGTCGTAGCGCTTCTCCGAGATCAGCCGCCACTGCGTTTCGGGCTCATCGTACAGTGACAACTGCTCGGGCCTGAACTCGACGTGTTCGGCCCAGCGGCCCCAGGCCTTGAGGTTGGGGATGTTGCGATAGACAATCTGCGGGTCGGCAAACTTCTCCGAGGTGTCGAACAGGGTGATGATCGAGTCGAGCAATTGCGAGTCGTCAAGCGTCATCGGCGTGTCCGAGACGATCACCAGACCGCGTTCCTCCGTGAACACCTTCTTGCCCAGCCTGGCGGCCAGATCCGAGAGAGAAACCATCCTTCCCTTTTCGGCGATCCGAAACCCGAACCAGGGCAGGTGCTTGATCCCGAAGGCCGACAGGGCGAACCGCTTCGGAACCATCACCTCGCCTTTGATCACTTCCGCTTCCGTCCGCCAGTCGCGCGGATCGAGGCTGACACGCTGTCCTTTGATAAACCCATGGCGCCCGCCGGCGAAGACCACCACCAGGGTGTCCTTGAGTCTCGCCCTGGCGGCGTCGGTCGCCTCGCGGCTGTAGGCGCCCAGATCCTGGTCTTTGACCCCGTCCGGCCCCTGGGCCCGTGCCGCGGTTGCCAGGACCGCACCGGCCAGCAGGATGGCCATGAGGACGCTTTTCATCGATTGTACTGCTCCGTTCCGGATCACCGCTTGCTATCCTGTTCAATGCACCGGTCCCAGGATACCCGAAATCCGGGTCTTTTGCCAGAAAACGTGTGAGCCGAACGCTTCGGAAGTGTGTCTGACCGGCCCGGAATGCCCGGAATGGCCCGCCGGGCCGACCCAAGGGTGGTTGTCGCCCCATCCGGCCAACGGTGGGTCAGACCATGTCGTAGTCGTAGGGTTTGCGCATCTCGCGGGCGAGGTACGTAGCGGCCTCGGCGTCGCCGACGAACTGCTCTCTGGCCGGGTCCCAGTTCAGCTTTCGGCCCAGCCGGATGCTGATCACGCCCAGATGGCACAGGCTCGCCGAGCGGTGCCCTACCTGCGCCGGGCAGATCGGCGGCTTTCGCGTCTTGACACAGTCGATGAAGTTGACGATGTGGTCGTTGCTGACGTAGACGCGGGGGGCGCTTTCCGGCAGCTTATCCGTGAGCAACTCGCGGTCGCTGGCCTGGAGGATGCCGCGAGTGACCCAGATCCAGCCGTCGGAGCCGATGAACTTGATGCCATGCTGCTGGCCTTTGGGGTCCTTGACGCCGCCGTGCCATTCGCTGGCGGTGGTGCTCCTGGACGTGTGGACGACGCCATTGGCGTAGGTATATGTCACCTCATATTCGCTGGCGGCCGTGAAACCGCCGGGAATCATCTCGACCAGTTGTTTGCCCTCGATGCTGATCGGCCCGGACTGGTCCATCCCCAGGGTCCAGAGCACGATGTCGTTGTGGTGCGCGCCCCAGTCGGTCATCGTGCCGCCGGAATAGTCCCACCAGTAGCGGAAGCTGAAATGTGTGCGCTCCTTCACGTAGGGGACCTTGGGCGTCTGGCCCATCCAGAAATCGTAGTCGAATCCCTCGGGCACCGCCGAGGTCTGGAACGGCCCCTGCCTCAGTCCCGCCGGCAACCAGACTTCGGCCCGCTGGAGCTTGCCGATCCGCCCGTTGCGGACCAGATCGCAGGCGAGCCGGAAATGCACGCTGCTTCGCTGCTGGGTGCCGGTCTGAAGGATGCGGCCGGTCTGCCGCTCGACCTCGACCAGACGCTGCCCCTCGGCGATCGTCAGCGTCAGCGGCTTCTCGCAGTAGATGTCCTTGCCCGCCCGCATGGTCGCGATGGCGATCAGGGTGTGCCAGTGGTCCACCGTCCCGCAGATCACCGCGTCGATGTCCTTGCGTTCCAGCAGTTTGCGAAAGTCATGGTACCCGTCGGCCTCGGGGAAGTCCTTCCGGGCGTTGTCGAGGTGTCGCTCGTCCACGTCGCAGACTGCGACGATCTTACCAAAACGCTGGGCGTTGCGGGCGTCGCCTCGTCCCTGTCCGCCGCAGCCGATCAGCGCCAGGCGGACCGTCTCGCTGGGCGACGACGGAGCCGGCGGTCCGCCTGCGGCCGACTGGGCAGCGCATTGCTCAACAAACCAGCCGGGCAACGACGCCCCGGCAGTCACCATGCCCGCCGCCTTCAAGAAGTCGCGACGTGTGGAGTCCGAACCAGAACCAGCCATGACGATCTCCTCGTTTTCAATGCCGCACTGCAAAAGGGCCGTGATGGGTCCATCATACAATCGATCCATCACGACCTCAAGCATGGCGCCTACCACTTCGGTGCCAGCCGGATATCTTAGACGTTCACCGTTTGTCAGTTATTGCTGTCCGTCGCGCGAAAGATCGGGGCGTCGACCGAGGCTTGCGGCGCGATCATGGATGACCTGCCCGGATTTGTAGCGCCGGCCTCCCAAGGACACTTCAGACTGTCACCCGGCGCCTGAGACCGGGCCTCGGTCGGCTCTTCACGGTCGAGCGACACTTCCGTAAGATACTCGGCCAGTTCCGCGTAGACTCCATCGAGCGTTTCGCCTCGCAGAGGCGCCGGCCGTCCACAGATATGCCCGAAGAAGGCACGGATCGTCCCCTCGCTGTCGCGGGCGACCAGAGTCCCGCCGGCCTTGTTACCGTGGCTGTTGGCATACGCGCACGCGATCCAGTTGCCGTCCGCAAGCGCCTGCACCAGAGCCGACGGCCGTTTCTTGCCGACGTCCGACACCTTGACGACCTCGTACATGCCCTCCGCCGGCGACTCGAGGCGAATGCAGTTGAATCGTTGCTTGACATCCTCCAACGAATCGCACGCCGCCAACTCTGTTGCCCATTGCCGAGCGTATTCGTAGGAGCCGGAATAGATCCCACCACCTCGCCGTGCCAGCGCAGGCATAATGATCGCAGCTACGAAGAGGACACCACCAAGGACGATACCGCATCTGAGCAACGTTCTCATCCAGCGACGGTTCACTTCTTCGGCCCCGCTGCATTCGGGTCCCCCGCCAGCGGCATCACGTAGACCGGCCGGCCGTTGAACTCGAACCACCGCCACCCCTCGGGCACCTGCCAGGCGGGTGGATACCACGGGATCCGGGGCGACGGCACAGCACGCGGCACCACCTTCTGCTTTTCCTCCAGCATGTGCATTCGGTCGTTCAGGACCGTCACCAGTTGTTCGAGCACCTCGATGCGTTTCTTCAGCACGTTGAGTTCGGAGGATTCCTCGCTCGGCGGCTCCTGCGAGGCCATCGCCCACACACCGCCCAGAAGACAGCAACTCGTCAGAATGATCGCGGTCGGTCGTCTCATGCTCGGTCCTTTCCCATGCAGCCTCTCTCTTGTAACCCGAGGCACTACACTCGCTCATGCCGATACCATGATGGCAGTTCCCTCAGAGAAAGACAAGGGCAATTCCAGGGGCAAACTGAGCTCTGAACGGGCACTCTGCACCTAAGGCTGAGGTGCATCGGGAAGGAGTACGAAGGCGGCGCTGACGGCTTCGGGGATGCTGCGGGGCCGGCCGCTCTGGAGGTCCATGAAGACCCAGTCTGTCTCGCCCTGGGCCAGGGTCGCGTTGTCGCTCGTCCGAACGAACCTGTAACGGCGCAGCGAGCGGACCTTGCGGAAGCCGGCCACCCAGGTCAGGGCCTCGATCTCGTCGCCGGCAAAAGCGGGATTGAGATATTCGATCCAGTGCGATCGGGCCACCCACGTGGCGCCGATTTGGCGCGTCGTGTCCGTGCAGCCGGCGGCATCGGCATGCCGCACCGCCATGTCCTGCATCCACTGCACGTACACCACGTTGTTGACGTGGCCGTTGGCGTCGATGGCGTCTGGTCCCACGGTGAATCGATGTCGATAGATCGCCTGCATCGCTATTCCTGGCTGTCGGCACTGCGCCGTGCGCCTTCGCACACGGCGGCCACAGCCTAACAGACAAAGCGGGAAAACTCAACCGCCGGCTCCTGCCAACAGCGTCTCGTGCTTCCGATAACCTTCGAGCGCAGGCTCAGGGAAAGGGTTGGGCCTTGCACACGATTGGTTTGTATACTATGGATGGGTGGACAGGAGGTGCCGCGCTCGGTGCAGGGAGGCGAAGGGAGGCGCCGCCGCAATGACGATGCAACCGGAGGAAGGGGAACGCCATGAATCTTCGCGGAATAGTCGCCAGGTCCGGCCAGGCCTTCAAGTACATCCTCGATCCGAACGTCGATCTCATGTCTCCATCCCGAGCCGCTCAGCTTGCCGAAACGCAGCGCCAACTGACCGAAACGCAGCGCAGACTCGACGAGAGCGAGAAGGCGTCGCGCGAGAAAGACATGCTGATCGCCCAACTTCGCGACGAACTGGCGGCCAAAGCCGAGCCGGCCAAGCCCACCTTGCCCCAGGAAGCCGAATCCGACACCAAACGCAAGGCCACCAGGAAGACGCCGACGCAGGCGAAGCCCGCCCAGACACGCAAAAAGGCCAAGCCCCGCAACACCAAACCGAACACAGCCCGCACGAAGGCCGGAGACCAGGGTCGGCCCAAACGCACCGGGAATGGCCCCAAGGCCTGATTCCATCGCATCCATCATCGTAGTACCTTTTCCCAACTGCGCCGCAGCGTCCGTTCCCTGTTCGTCGTTTGTAGTGGCGTCGTGAGATGCTATTCATCCGGCTGCCAGCATTTGTATGCCCTCACGGGCACACTACAAGCGGTATGCCCCTGCGGGCACACGGCAAACGGCGAATCAGGATTGGCCTCCACAAAAGCTTGCCGCCGGCGGCCGGACGCTCTATCATGTCCGTCAGCTTCGAGAGGCTGTCTTGTCGATGCCGAGCGGGTTCGGAGTTTGCGCCGGACGCCCGCGGCACGCCGGATCGCCATGTCTCGACACAGCAAATCGTCAGTGCCAGAAATGGGAAGGGACCAACATGAAGAGCGTGACGACGAAAGCCCGCAACAACCTGCCCAAGGAGACCCTCCGCCCGGGCCGGCGACAATTCCTCAAGACGGCAATGAAAGCCGGCGCTTTGCTGGCCCTGCCCCAGGTGATCCCCAGCAGCGCGCTGGGCAAGGCCGGCGCCGTCGCGCCGAGTGAACGCATCACACTGGGTGCCATCGGCATCGGCGGACGCGGCAGCTACGTCCTCGGCTGCTTCCTGCACGAGGAGGATCTGCAATGCATCGCGGTCTGCGACGTGCGAGGCGACCGACGCAAACGCGCCAAGGACATGGCCGACGCCCGCTACGGAAACCACGACTGCGCCGCCTACATCGACATGCGCGAGCTACTGGCCCGCGATGACATCGACGCGCTGCTGATTGCCACCGGGCCGAACTGGCACGCGACCGCCTCGATTATGGCGGCCAAGGCGGGCAAGGACGTCTACTGCGAGAAGCCCTGCACCAAGAACATCGCCCAGAGCCTCGCCCTGGCGGACGTTTTCCGGCGCACTGGCCGCGTGTTCCAGGCCGGGACGCAGCGCCGCAGCCTGCCCAACTTCGCCTACGCGGCCGAGCTGGCCCACAGCGGAAGGCTCGGCCAACTGGTCACGCTGCACGCCCACCCCGGCGGGCTGGGGACGTCGATGAGCGGCTGGCTGCCGGCCGAACCCGAGCCGCCCCGCGACCAGGTGGATTGGGATGCGTACCTCGGACCGGCCGCATGGCGACCCTACAACCGCAAACTCCTCGACGGATTCAACTTCGAGAAAGGCGGCGGCATGGTCGGTGGCGGCTGCCTCGAATGGGGCTCGCACTGCGTGGACCTGTGCCAGTGGGCCAACCAGAGCGACGACACCGCCCCGGTCGAGTACGAGCCGGTCAACGGGCAATTGCACGCCCGCTACGCCAACGGCGTCAAGCTCGTCATGCGCAATGACGGGTGGCTGCCGCTGGGCTCCTGCCCGGTTCGCTACGAAGGCACGACCGGATGGGTCGAGACCGGTGACGATGCGGAATTCGGCGCCAGCTCGCCCGACCTGCTGACGCGCCGAGGCGCCAAGATTCCGGGCTATCCGGCGGACTTCCACGTGCGCGATTTCCTCGACTGCGTCAAGTCGCGGGCCCAGACCCGGGCCAACGCCGACGCGGCCTGCTGGGCGCACATCGCCTGCCACGCCGCCAACGTCGCCCTGTTCCTGAACCGCAAGGTCCGGTTCGATCCGCAGAAGTGCGAGTTCATCGGCGACGAACAGGCCAATCGCCTGCGCTCCGAGGCGCTGCGCGAACCGTGGCGGATCTGATGTCCGACCTTTTCGAAAGAGTCCACCTGAAATACGAGGATACTCATGAACGTTGCGAATAGACACTTCATCGGGCTTGTTCTTCTGATCGCGGTGCTCGCTGCGGCGGCAGCGGTCGGCCAGGACCAGGCGGCCAAACAGCGCGAACTTATCGCGGTGCTTCAATCGAACGCCGCGTCTGCGGAGAAGGCCATAACGTGCAAACAACTGGCCATCTACGGCACCGAAGAGGCGGTGCCCAGTCTGATGCCGCTGCTGGCCGACAAGGAACTGGCGTCGTGGGCGCGGATTGCGCTCGAAGTGATTCCCGGTCCGGCGGCCGACGAGGCGCTGCGCGAGGCGATGGGCACGTTGCAGGGCCGTCTTCTGGTTGGAGCCATCAACTCGATCGGCGTGCGTCGCGATGCGATGGCCGTCGACGGGCTTGTGCAGAAACTCGGCGATAACGATGCGGACGTGGCATCCGCGGCAGCGGTGGCACTGGGCCACATCGGTGGCGACCGCGCCGCCAAGGCCCTCTTGCAGGCCCTGACCAGATCGCCGGCGGCGGCGCGCTCGGCGGTAGCCGAAGGCGGCGTCCTCTGCGCCGAGTGGTATCTGGCGAAGGACCAGCCAGCGGAAGCGGTGAAGCTCTACGACGCCATCCGCCAGGCGGATGTGCCCAACCAGCGACGGTTGGAAGCGATTCGAGGGGCGATCCTGGCCCGCAAGTCCGGCGGCATCGGCCTGTTGATCGAGCAACTGGAATCGGCGGACAAAGGAAGGTTCGGCATCGGCCTGCGTACGGCCAGAGAGCTGGCCGGACGCGATGTCACCGAGGCGCTGGCGGCCGAGTTGGATCGCCTCAGCCCCGAGAAGCGTCCCCTGCTGCTGCTGGCGCTGGCCGACCGCAATGATGACGCAGTGTCACCCGCCGTCCTGCGAGCGGCCCAGGGTGGCCCGAAGGCGCTGCGCATCACCGCCATCAACATCCTGATCCGCTTGGGCGATGTCGCGTGTGTTCCCACCCTGCTTGCGGCGGCGACCGAAGGCGATGCCGAACTCGGAAAGGCCGCTCAGGAAACGCTTTCGAGACTGCGCGGCAAAGAGGTGGACGCTGACCTCGCGGCCCGGCTCCCGGACGCCAAGGGCAAGACGCGGCAGGTTCTCATCGAACTGGCGGGGCAAAGGGAGATTGGAGCCGCCCTTCCTGCGATCGTTTCGAGCATTGAAGATGCGGATGCCGGCGTTCGCGGTGCGGCCATCCAGGCAGTCGGCGTTCTGGGGCGCGACCAGCAGGTGGCCGACCTGACCGGGCTCCTCCAGAAGACAGCCGGTTCCGCCGAGCGCAGCAGCATCGAAAAGGCCCTGCTGGCGGTCACAGGCCGCTCCGGCGTCAAGAGCGTGCCGCACCTGCTGCCTCTGACCAAGAGCAGCGACAGCTCGCTTCACATCATCGGACTGCATGCGCTGGCCGTGGTCGGCGGAACCGAGGCCCTGGGCGCCGTCAAGGCGGCCATCGCCGGCAACGACGCGACCGTCCAGGACGAGGCGGTGCGGATTCTCTCGACCTGGCCCAACAACTGGCCCGAGGACACCGAGGCCGGAGACGCCCTGCTGCGTCTGACGCAATCGGGCGCCAAGATGTCGCACCAGGTGCTGGCGTTGCGCGGCTATCTCCAGCACGTTCGAGGCAACACAAAGCTCAGCAACAACCAGAAGGTGGCAAGGGTCATGGACCTGCGCCCGCAGATCAAACGCCCTGAGGAAGAACGCCTGGCGATCGCGGTTCTGGGCGAGGCCCCCAGCAGCGATTCGCTCGAACTGCTGACCACGCTGGCGCAGGACCCGGCGGTCGCGGAAGAAGCGTATTCGGCCATCGTCAAGATCGCCGGTGCCGAGACCCCGGGACTCTCGAAGGAACAGCGGCAGCAGGCGCTGCGCATGGTGGCCGAGAAATCGGGAAATAACGGCACAAAGCGCCGAGCCCGGGAGGCCCTGAGCAAGATATAGCCGCGGGCGCGGGGTGTCGCGTACTCAATGACGATCGCAGCGTCGTGCGGCGACCGCAAGCGCTCCCGATTCCGATGCGCATCGGGATCGGGAGCCGACGCTTCTCAGCACTGGCTCCGGGGGAATGCGGAATGGACGCCAAGGGCAAGGGAGCTTTCGATATCTCAGAGGACAAGGCCTTGCGGCGCGGCCGGCCGAAGGGTCTGGCCCGGCTGAGGACCTACGCCACGGGCAAGGAGATCCTCGTGCTCGGCCCCAGCAGCGCAGGCAAGAGCAAGTTCGCCGAGTACCTGCAACTCGGCCGTCTGCACCCGGAAGGCGAGCGGGAGATGACCTATGGGCTCACGAAATCGCCGACCTTCGTGCTCACACTGGCAGGCGATCCCGCCGTTTCTCGGTCGGGCGGATTGGGACTCGTGCTGAACGTCCGGCGGACGGTCGACACGCCGGGACAGACCGGACCCGTTCAGCACGCCAGCCTGGTCGGCGAGCGAAAGCCGCATGCCGTCGTCATCATGCTCGATGGAGGCAAAGCCATCAGCGCGACCATTCACTGGCTCTCGCTGTTCTGCAGCCGCCTGGACACCGTGCTTCGCAAAGGACGCCACGCGCAGAAGAAGCTCCGCGAGATTGTGGTCGTGCTCAACAAACGCGACAAGATCGACGCCGATGAGTGCGGCGAGCTTACGGTCGGCATCCGGGAGGTGCTCCATCGGCATCTGTCGGTGGTCCTCGGCGCCGACCGCGTCGGCGCCATCCCCATCTTCGAGTGCATCTCCATCCAGACCCCTCAGGGAACCGCCCTGATCGACGCCGTCCTCGCCCACCTCGCCCAGCAACTGGCCGGTTAGAATCTCGGTATTCGTTTCGGCCCCATCACGCTTGCTGGGCGTGCAGCGGGGAAGAACCTCCAGCGAATCCTCCAGCGTCAGACAGTTGCAGACCGCCGTGTTGGAACATCGCAGCCCAGGGACTTCGGATCTTGACATCAACCACCTCGACCATATCGTGTAAGGGGGCAAAGAGCAGGAGTCAGGCAAAGAGAAAGGCTATACGGATGAGCAGAGTCGTTGTTTTGGTTCTGGCAAGTCTGGTTTGTCTGGGGTGCCAACCCCGATCGAGGATGTACTGGTTCAGCGCCGAGCGGACGCTCGAGCAGATCGTGGCAGACTGCCGGGAATGCCATCGGCAGGCGCTGGCCCGGGCACAGGAAGAGCACGTTCTGCGTTACCGCGATAGCGTGGAGCGGGACCGGCCCTGGCAGATGGACAACGAGCTGCTTGAACAGGCCAACCGAGAACTGGACGAGGCCAACACATTCAACGGCTGCATGACCGGCAAAGGCTATCGTCAAGTCAGAGGATTCCCGCTGGGCGTCAAAGTCCGGACCAAAGACTGCTTCGGCGGCGACAGCCTCCAGCACCTCGCGGGGCAATGACTCTCCGGACCCGCCGGGTCGGAGTCATGCCGCAGCCAAGGCAAACGACGCCTGCGTGAGAAGACACGACCAACGAGAAAGGGGCCTGTACCGCGGTGGTACAGGCCCCTTGACATACCTCTCGCCGCGATGAGGCGGCTTCGACCGTTACCAGGAGCGAATGCTACTGGGCGGCGCCGAGCAGTTCGATCTCGGCGATCTGCATGCTGTTGGCCGAGGCGGGCGTGCGCACGGCGGTGAACAATAGTTGATAGTGCGCGTACGCCACGGTGTTGCCGAACTCGATCGGCGTGGCGTTCTTCGTGAAGCGAGGCCAGGCGGTCGCGCCGGCGAAGTCCACCACGTCACCGCTGGCGATCAGCGTGTACGGCCCATCGATCGTGCCGTTCGAGCCGGACAGCTCGAACTTCACCGGATCGCGTTCCACCGCATCGTTCGCCGTCGTCAGCGTCAGGCCCGTCACCACCGTCGGCCCGACCAGCGGAGTGACGCGAATGCCGGTCGGCTGCGTCACGCCCTTGAAGTGCAGGAACTTCGTGTTGACGTTGTCGTCGATCGCCAGGTTCGGCGTCTCGGCGGCGGGCCAGTCGGCGTCGTTCGGAACGCCCTGCACCGTGTCACCGGCGCCCGTGACGTCGGGCGAGGTGTACGAAAGAACCTCGGGATACAGACGGATGTCGTCGATGAGAAGAAGGCCCTTGGCCCCGGAACCTTCGACGCCGATCGTCAGCGAGCGAACGTTGCTCACGTTGCCGACCTGCGACAGATCGATGCTCCAGAGCTGCCACGATGGACGCGCCAGGTTGATGGCGGGACCATCGTACGCGACCTTGGTGCCGTTGATCTTGACATAGAGTTGCCCGGTGTTGCCGGCGGCGCCGTAGAAGTACAGCGAGAGGCTCTTGACGCCATACAGCGACCAGTTCGCCGACAGCTCCAGATCCGCCTCGGAGACGGCGACGGACGTGTTGTCGTAGGCCAGAGGCATGGACTGCCGCCCGCTGTGGACGGTGCCCTGCTCGGCGAACGGCGCGTTGAGGTAGCCGACCGTCGAGCCGGTCTCGTTGACCCAGCCGTCGAGCCAGGTGTCGAAGATCGTCGTGCCGGCATCGATGTCGTCGTTGTAGCTTTCGAAGTCGTCGACGACCAGGTATTCCTGGGTCGCGAAGCTCCAGACGGGTCCCTGCCACGATTCGGTGTCCTGGATCTCGTTGATCTGCCAGTAGTACGTCGTCCCGAGATTCAGCTCGTCGGGAGCATAGGTGTTCACGCTGACGGTGCCCGCCAGAGCCAACGCCTCGGCATCGGTGCCGAAGTGGACTTCATGCGAAGCGGCGTCGCGACCGGCTCGCCAGGTCAGCGCGCTGTCCACGCTGACGTCCGTCGCACCGTCGGCCGGCTGCGGCTCGCGCGCCTGGGCAGGGATGTACATGAACCGGACTTCGCTCAGGCCGTACTGGCCCATGAGCCCAAAGCCACTGTTGATGTTCAGCCGGACATACTGGGCCGCCACACCACCGAAATCGATCGTCGTGTTGGCGGCATACGTCGGCTTGGCGGTCGCTTGGTTCAACGTCACGTCGCCCAGCACGGTCCAGTCCGTTCCATTCGTGGAATACTCGACCGTCACATCCTTGACGCCGAAGCCGAGGATCAGCTCGAACTGCACGTTGTAATTCCAGACGAGCATTTCGTGGAGCTTGTAGACGCCGTCGAACTCCCACTGAATCTGGGCGGTTTCGCCTGCGGCGGGCAGACCGAGCCACATGTCGGGGCTGTCGACCGAGTGCTGGTCGCTGGCATTGAGGCCGGAGCCGTTGACGGTGTTTTGCGGTCCGGCTCCTGCATCTGAGTTGACATTGCTCGTGGCGATGATGTTCGCAATGGGATAGGCGAACGGCTCGGCGGTGAAGCTCCAGACGTCACCTTCGAAGATGGTGAAGTCGGGAGCGCCGTTGACCTCATCGACGCGCCAGTAGTAGGTCGTCTCGAAATCAAGGATGCCGGGGGGATCGAACGTGGTGCCCGCCTGGTCCTGGCTGAGCAGCACGCCCAGTGGATTGCTCCGGCTGGCGGCACCGACGTCGTCGAACGACGCGCCGAAGTAGACATCGTGCGTGACCGCTTGCGGCGCGGCCTTCCAGCTCAGGACCACATCGCGCGGAACATCCACATCGCCGCTAGCCGGCACTGGATTGGTGGCCGTCTTGGCCGCGGCGACCGTCGGAAGATACCAGTTGTTAATCCATTCACTGATCACTTCGCCACGGGGTTGGGTATCGTCGCTCACTTGAGAGAAGACACCCAGGCGGCCGCCCGTCACTGAATTGCGCAGAATCCCAGGATGGACCTGCGTGCCATCGCTACTCTGAGCGAGGATCAGTTCGAAGTACCAATCCGTACCTTCGAATTGGGCCGGAAACCACGGGCGATTCGAGGCCAAAGTCGGTAACGATGGAGTATACAACTGGCCGTCGGCTGTGGGAGCAAAAGTAGTGGCGAGGGAATCATCCCCCCACATCGCCGCGGCGGGAACATCCATCATATTCGCCAGACCGCCCGCGTCATTATTCCCGGCACTGCCGACGTAGAAAATGTAGTCGCCGGTGTTGATGATGCAGTTGCCATCATCCAGGAACAATTCGGCTAATGAACCTTCGGGCTGGGCATTCCCTACCGGATAGATGGTGGCGGGGAATATCCCGAACATGACCAGAAGGTCTGATACACCATCCCCGGTGTGGTCTTCTATCCAGTCTGCCAGGGCATCGAGGTCGGCAGATGTGAATACTGCAATAGGAGCTCCCGTTACGTTGTCAACAATTTCCTGCGCTTCGGTGTCGGCGTGACCTTGCCCCATCCAGCCTCCCTGCGTTGAAATCGCTATTTCAACCGCCATAGCCGCCGAGCCAAATGTCAACGCGACGACGCATGCCAACGCTAACTTCTTCATCTTGTTGCCTCCTTCTTCCCGAAAACTGACAGGAGCTTCTGCTCCGGCTACACGCCGAAGCATCACCCATCTGCGGTCGAGCCAGGCAATGCTGTCCAACCGCAGAACCTGTCCCCGCCATACTTGCCTGGAAGCGTTCTGCGCGGCAGAGGAGCCGTGGAATCTGTGCGCGCTCACCTCCTTTCAGTCGTCAGATCCCTGGAGAGACACGAGGAAGATTGCGTGTGGAGCGGCATCTCCGGCGCCTTGTTTGCTGTCCGTCATACACCCGTACCACACTCTCATCGCGACCTCCAGACCCCGTTCGCTGTGTGATCTCAGGCTTGGCTCGCCCCCTGTCGCCGTCACTGCGAGCTGTCCGCAGTGATACGCACCGGGCCAAGAAACGTATGTCTCCGAATGCACCCATTTATATCATTCGGACGCTCCGAACGCAACCGAAATTCCGCGCGCACCGAGGGTTCTGCGCCGGCACGTTGCTTGCCCATGACGAAATCCAGCTTCTTCACTACGAGAAACGTTGGAAGCGAACAGAGGCAGACAGAACTCTCCTCAAGGCTGACTTTAGCTCGTCTTTGCAGCACGTGCTCATAGGCAGGAAGAGGGCAGGGCAACCTGTGGTTGCCCTGCCCTTTGTCGATACTCCATTTCCGGCGAAGCAGATGCTCCGCCGTCCAAGCCGGCATCGGGCGCCGGCCGTTGCCGTCAGACTGCCGTGTTACGGCGCCACATACTGCCCTTCGTAGAATCTCACGCCATCAATCCAGAACTCGGCGGCCGCGAAAGCGATGTGGAAGGTGATGGCCGCCGGGCTGACGTTGGCTTCCAGGACGGGGGTCGTGACGCTGAACTCCGCCCATTCGTTCGTCATGGTGAAGATCTGATCGCCAAAGCCCGTCCAGGGATCGGCCGCCAGCTCCGGCTTGAAGTTGATGTCCAGCGTCCCGGCGCTGCACCGCAGAAAGGCCGAAAGCGTGTACTGCTTGCCCGCCTCGAACGCATGCCCGGTGTGCTGCAGGCCGGCGTCCCAGAAATTCGCACCGGCAGAGTTCACCGTGATATGCAGACAGGACTCGCCTTCTGTGGCCCCTTCAGAAACGACCTCGGCGGTCACGTCGCCATAGGTGCTCCACGGCGCCATGACACCGTCCTCAAAGCCACCGTTGGCCAGCAGGTTCACATAGGCCGGCTCCGGGGCCGGACGACCGTAGCCGATGTCGTCGATGTAGACGGTGCCGGTGCCGCCGGCTTTCGGCGCGGTGGCGCTGCCGACCCCGATCACCATCTTCTCGACGCGGCTGAGGTTCACCCCGGACAGCTCGCCGTACGGAATCGCCCATTCCTGCCACGTCGCACGTTGCGTGATCGATGCGTCCGCATTCACGACCGTCGCGCTCTTGCCGGCGCTGTCCTCGATCGTCACATACATCGACTCCGCGGAGTTGCCCTGCGGCTGGGCGGCGCCGATCTCGGCCACCTGCCAGGCGCCTGTCACGTTGCCGGTCGCCGACAGATTCGAGAACTCCGCCGCCGTGACAATCACGCCGTCGTGACTGGTCACCGCCAGGCCGACATACACGTTGGCGGCCATCTCGATCGTCAGCGCCGGGCTCACGACCGCCTCCGTCCAGGTCACGCCGTCAATCGAGTCGTGGGCCGTGAAGACGTTGCCCGTGCGGGTCAGTCTCACCCAACGCGGTGCGGCCGCACCGCCGACGTCCGTGCTGGCGCTGGCCTGTCCGGCCACCGGCCGACGTTGGAATGTGGTGCCGTGGTCCGGCGTCACACACATGAAGGCGTGCTTCGAGCCGGGCTCCAGCGTTTCGCGGATCATCACGCCCGCCTTGGCCCACTCGTTGCTGCGAACCAGGCTGTCGACACGAACCGTCATCGAGCCGTCGCCGCTGAGGCTCTTGTAGGCGTAGCGGAACTGATCCGTCGTGTTCCAGATGTCGGTGCCAACCGCGCTCATGATGATCTGGCCGCCAGCGGTCTCGGCGAAGTCGGGCGCGTTGCCTCGCACGTAGAGCACGAGGGTGTCGGCCCCGTTGCCGGTCCAGTTCTGCGCGGTCTCGAATTCACGCCAGGCCTCGGAATAGAACGGCGAGGTCGAGTTGTCGTACGCCAGAGGCATAGACTGCTTGCCGCTGCGAACGATGGTCTTCTCGGCAAACGGTGCATTGAGGTAACCGACGGTGGAGCCGGTTTCATTGACCCAGCCATCCAGCCAGGTGTCAAAAATGGTTGTCCCGGCGTCGACGTCGTCGTCGTAGGTCTCGAACCCATCGATCGACGCGTACTCCAGCGTCGAGAAGCGCCACACGTCGCCGGGCCACGCGGTGACCGCGTCGGCCTCGTTGACCTCCACGATCTGCCAATAGTAGGTGCCGCCGAACTCCAGGGCTGGTGCGAAGCTCGCCGAATCGACCGTGTCGGCCAGGGCCAGATCGTCGGCATCGGTTCCGAGATAGACCTCGTGGGAGGCCGCGTCTCGCCCGGCACGCCAGCTCAAGGTCGTCGCCGGATCGACGCGGGTCGCCCTGTTGGCCGGCTGCGGCTCGCGAGCCTGCGCCGGGATGAACAGGAAGCGCACCTCGCTGAGGCCAAACTGGCCCATCATCCCGTAGCCGCTGTTGACGTTCAGCCGGACGAATTTCGCCGGCACCCCGTCGAACGGCACAGCCGTATTGGCCGCGTACGTGGCCTTGGCCGTCCCCTGTGCGAGTTCGAAGTCGCCCAGCGCCGCCCAATCGGTCCCGTTCTCGGAGTACTCGACGGTCACACCCTTGAGCCCGAAGCCGAGAATGATCTCGAACTGCACGTTGTAGTTCCAGACGAGCATCTCGTGCAGCTTATATACCCGATCAAACTCAAACTGTATCCACAGCGGATCGGCCCCCGGCGTCGCCAGCCACATGTCGCCGCTTTCGGTCGAGTGCTGATCGGCGGCATCGAGCCCGGACCCGTTGACCGTGTTCTCCGGTCCGGCGGCCGCCTCAGAACTGCCGTTGCTGGTGGCCACAACGCCGGTGATCGGATAGGCGAGCGGCTCGGCGGTGAAGCTCCAGACCACTCCTTTGTAGATTGTGTTGTCGGGGGCGCCGTTGACCTCGTCGACGCGCCAATAGTAGGTCTGCTCGAAATCGAGGACGCCGGGCGGGTCGAACGTCGTGCCCGACTGGCCCTGGCTGAGCAGCACATCCAGCGGATTGCTCCGGCTGGCAGCGTTTACGTCGTCGAACGAGGCGCCGAAATACACGTCATGCGTCACGGCGTAGGTGCCGGGCATCCAGCTCAACACGACGTCGCGCGGGATGTCGATCGCCCCATCCTCCGGGACCGGATCCCCGGCCAGAGACGGGTTGGCCAATCCGATCACGCTGTTGACCCAGTTCAGGATGAACTCGGAACAGGTCAATCCTCGGTCGTCGAGCCAAGCCGTTGATTGGTTGATGAAGGCAACATAACCACCTGTCTCGGTGTTGTGAATGACGATGGGATCCGCGTAGGTGCCGGCCGCATTCTGCGCGAAAACCGCCGCCACTTCCCACGGCGCGACCGCCACACTGGGAGCGATGGGGCGGTAGCTTACGACCGTGTCACCGAGGCTGGGCAGATACTCGTGCCCTGCCGCCGTCACGGTCAGCGACGTATTGTCAGCGGACACGACGATCCCGGCGGCGAGATCGAGGATATTCGCCGCCCCCGTGCCGCCATTCTCCGGCGAGTTTCGAGACCCGCCCTCATACGAGCAGTATCCGAACCAGTCGCCGACATTGATGATCATGTTGCCGCCGTCGAGAAAGGTCTCGATGGCCGAGCCTTCCGGCTGCGTATTGCCGAGTGTGTAGAGACTGCTCGGCACGCATCCGTTCAGCCAGAGAATGTCAAACTCACCATCCTCCGCGTTCGCGACCGCCCAGTCGGCCAGTTCGGCCAGTTGCGTGTCATCGAACTTCTGGACTTCTTTGAACAGATGTCCGGTTTGGGCAATGATTGTCTCCACGTTCGCGTTCATTTCGTCCGCCGTGTACCAGCCGTCGAAGTTCGGCGTCCCGACGTAGAAGGCTATGTCGGAAGCCATGGCCGTCGCGGCAAACGCCGATACAATGGCGCATACCAGCATCAACTTCTTCATTCTTGTTCCTCCTAACACTCCCTGGCAACCCATAGGAAACCCCACTCCGGCCACACACCGAAGCCCCGTCTCTCTGCGGTTCAATCAGGCAAAGCCGTCAGGCCGCAGGCCCCGTCCCCGGCACGGTCATCTGGAGATATCCTTGCCGGCGGACGAACCGTGAAATCTGCGCTGGCTCACCTCCTTTCAACCAAAAATGCTGAGAGGAGGTCGAGAGAGACTGTCGGTGAAGCGGGACCGATAGCGCCTTGATGGTCGTCGATCTTACGCCCGCACCACACTTTCATCGCGGCCTCCAAGTCCGATTCGTTGTGTGATTTCAGGCTTGGCTCGCCCCCCGTGGCGTCCCGTCTGAGCTGTCCAACAGGGCAGCCACCGGGCCAAGAAACACATGTCTCCGAATGTATTCATATATATCATCCGGACGTTCTGCTGGCAACCGAAATTCCGTGTCCCCCCTGCTCTGTATCGGCAGGCCTGGACCTCGCCTTTAGCCCGAGAAACCGCGGCCGGGAGGCCCATGGAAGCAGTCCATCCTGCACGTCACCGCCAGAACCCGTCCCACACGGCGAGGGGATCCCCAATTGGCTTCGGTTCCCAGACCCACCCGCGTTTTCAGCCCAAAAACGCGGAAATTGGGTTTGTTTCGCATCCTCCCCCTCCCGCGAACATGCGGGCAGCGTGGTGGCCGGCGTCGGTGGTGGTAATTGGCTTTGTTTCGCATTCTTGCCCTCCTGTGGCGTCCCGGACCAGCCGGCAGAATGATGCGGGCTCAAACCATGCCGAACCGGAGCATCGAAGCCCTCGACCTGACCGCCCACAATCCACCCTCCTCTGGATTCCTGGTTGACCGTCTGTCGCGCGCCGTGAACAACCACGGCAATCGTTCGATAGTTACTTTACTCACCAGCACCGCCGGTGTCAACCAGATTTCTCGACATTGAGCGTGATCCGCATCAAGGTCCCATACGGTGGGACGTTCGCCCGGCGAACCACGGGTAGAGAGCGGGGATGACGAAGAGGGTCAGAAAGGTGGCGGAGGTCAGGCCGAAGACGACCACGGTCGCCAGCGGGCGCTGCACCTCCGAGCCGATGCCGTGCGCCAGCAGCAGCGGCAGCAGACCCAGCACGGTCGTGGTGGCCGTCATCAGGACCGGGCGGAGGCGTTGCAGGCTGCCGCCGACGATCGCCTCGTCCAGCGCCATGCCCTCGTCGCGCATCTGGTCGATCCGCGTGACCAGCACGACTCCGTTCTGCACGGCGATGCCGAACAGGGCGATGAACCCGACGGCGGCCGGAACGGACAGGTACTCGCCCGTCAGCAACAACCCAAGAATCCCTCCGACGAGCGCCAGCGGAATGCCCAGCACGATGAGCATCGCGTGACGGATCGAGCCGAACGCCAGAAAGAGCATCAGCAGAACCGCTGCGATGACGATTGGCACAATGATCGAAAGGCGCACCATGGCGCGCTGCTGGTTCTCGAACTGGCCGCCGTACTCGATGTAGTAGCCCGGCGGCAGCGCGACCTCCGCGGCAATCGCCTCTTTGATGTCCGCGATCACACCTCCCAGGTCACGGCCTCGCACGTTGCCCTGGACGACCCAACGCCGCTGGTTGTGTTCGCGGTTGATCTGGATGGGCCCGGTGACCTGTTCGATCCGCGCGATCTGCTTGAGAGGCACGAGCATCCCGCTCTGCGCGGGCACCAGAAGGTCCTCGATCGCATCGGGATCGCCCCGGTACTTCTCCTGGTAGCGCAGATGGATGCCGAACCGGCGGCTCTGAAGGTAGATCGTGTCGATGACTTCGCCTCCGATGGCCAGTTCGACGAGTTCGAGGATGTCGCTGACGTCGATGCCGTAACGCGAGCAGGCTGCACGATCGGCAATCACCTGCACCTGGGGCTGGCCGAAGCTCTGTTCGGAGGCCAAATCGACCAGGCCGGGCACATCAGCGATGGCTTCGGCAATCTCGCCGGCCTTGGCCCGCAGCACATCGAGGTCCTCGCCGAACAGCTTGATCGCCACCTGCGCCTTGATGCCGGAGAGCAGCTCATCGAAGAGGTTTTGGATAGGTTGTGTGAAGTTCAACTGCACGCCGGGATACACCGACAACGCTTCGTTTATAGCGGTGACGAGTTCCTTCTTGTTTGCGAATCGTGTCCATTGATTCCTCGGCTTCAACGAGACGTGCATTTCGGCATAGTTGACCGGGTGTGGATGGCTTCCGGTCTCGGGCCGGCCAATCCGCGAGACAACTTCCTCCACCTCCTCAAAAGCCACGACCTTGCGTTCGAGGGTCTGGACGGTCGCCACCGCCTCGTCCAGGGAGATCGACGGCGCCAGGGTGACATCAATCTGGATCGAACCTTCTTCCAGTGTGGGAACGAATTCGGTTCCAAGGTGCGGCACCGCCGCCACACTGACGACAAACGCCGCCAGCGCCGCGATCGCCACCACGGACCGATGACGCAGCGTCCAGCGCAGCGGCGGCTCATAGACCCGCATGAGCCCGGTGATCAGTTTGAACTGACGATACCGATGACTCTTCAGCAGATAAGTGCAGAGCGCCGGCGCGACGGTGATGGCAACGACCAGCGAACCGGCCAGTGCGAAACAAAGGGTCGCAGCCATGGGCGAGAACATCTTGCCCTCGACGTCCTGCAAGGCGAAGATCGGCAGGAAGACCGTCACGATGATCAGGATGGAAAAGACGATGGGCCGGCTGACTTCGCGGGCCGCTTCGAGAACAATCTGCACCTTCTCCCGAGCAGTATCTTTCGGATCGACGTGGAGGTGTCGAAAGATGTTCTCGACCATGACGATGGCGCCGTCGCCCAGCATGCCGATGCCGATGGCGATCCCGCCGAGGCTCATCAGGTTGGCCGAGATGCCGACCAGACGCATGAAGATCACGCTGATCAGGGCGCACAACGGAAGCGCCAGCGACACGATCAGTGCGCTTCGGACGTTGCCCAGGAAGAGCAAGAGCGTCGCGACCACCAGCGCAGCCCCCAGCAGCAGCGCCGTCTTGACGGTTCCGGTCGCCTGACGGACGAGTTCGGCCTGCTCGTAATACGGCACGATGCGCACGCCCTCGGGCAGAGACGCCTGCACCTCGGGGATCTTCTCGTACAGTCGCCCGATGACCGCCGAGGTGTTTTCGCCGTAGAGCTGCAGGACGATGCCCGAGACCACCTCTTCGGTGCCGTTCCGCGAGACCACGCCCCGACGAATCTCGGGGCCGTAGCCGACCTCGGCGACATCCGAGACTCTCACCGGGATGCCGTTGCGAACGGCGATGTGGATGCCGCCGATGTCGTCGAGCGTACGCAGCAGCCCGATGCCGCGAACGAGGTGCTCTTCCTGGCCCAGGACCATGAACTGACCGCCCACGTTGGCGTTGTTGGATCGGACGGCTCGCACGACGTCGTCGAGCGCAACGCGGTATTGATTCAGCGCGTGGGGATTGACGCGAATCTGGTATTGCAGGACATGGCCGCCGATGGAAAGGATGTCCGTGACGCCGGGCACCGTCTGGAGCTGCCGCTTGATAATCCAGTCGTTGACCTCGCGCAGGTAGATGTCCGGAGCCTTGCCCTCGGTGTCGGCCCCTTCGCCGAGCGTCAGGTAGTAGATGAAGATCTGTCCGAGCCCGGTCGAGATCGGGCCCAGCTTGGGCGGCTCGTGCATCTCGGGCAGCTCAGCCAGCGCCTGATCGAGACGCTCGGCGACGATCGTTCGCGCGAAGTAGATATCCACGTCATCTTCGAAGTAGACGTAGATGACGGCCATGCCGAACGCGGAGGTGGACTTGATCTGCGTGACGTGGGGCAGGCCGTTCATGGCCGACTCGATGGGAAACGTGATCAGGCGTTCGACCTCTTCCGGGGCCATGCCGTGCGCCTCGGCAAAGACCGGGACCATCACCGGCGAGATATCCGGAAAGGCATCGACCGGCAACTGCGTGTAGGCGTACGAGCCGAAACCGACGATGCCGAGAATGGCCATGAGGACAAAGAACCGATAGCGTAAGGAAGCATCCACGATTCGCGCGAGCATGCGTCGGCTCCTTTCAATGACCGTGGCCGGCGTGGCTGCCGAGGCCGGCGGTGACAATCGCGGCTTTCAATTCGAAGGCGCCCTGGCGGACGAAGGCTTCGCCGGCCGTCAGTCCTGACATGATCTCGATGGCCCCCCGGCTCGACCGGCCAACCGATACGAACCGGGCCTCGAAACCGTGCTCGGACGGAACGAAGACGCAAGGCTGCCCTTCGAGCGACTGCACGGCCTGCTGCGGAACGAGGACATCGACGGATGCGGTTTCGGCGAGGATCTCGGCCGTGACGAACAGGCCGGGCCGGTACTGGCCCTCGACGTTCGGCAGCACCACACGGGCAGGGATCGTGCGCGTGTCGTCGGCGGCGATCGGGCCGATATAGCTGATCCGGCCCTTGGCCTCCGGCACGCCGGGACCGACGGCAATCACCGCCTCCTGGCCCTCTCTGACATAGGTCAGGTCCCGCTGATGCATGTCGAGCTGGACCCAGACCGTGGACAGGTCGGCAATGACGAAAACCTCGGAGTCGTCCTTCAGGGCCTCGCCAATGGTGATGTGCCTGGCGATCACGGTTGCATCGAACGGCGCGACGATTTCGTAGCGAGTCAGAAGAACGTCCGGTAGGTCGGGCAGGGTGCGAACATACTCGTCGTCCAGTCCCAGCGCGTGGAGCTTCTGCTCCGCGGCGTGCAGCTCGATCCGCGTCTCGGCAACGGCCTGCCTGGCGTCGAGAAACTCCTGCTCGGAGCTGATTCGCTTGTCCCAGAGGCTCTGCTCGCGGGCGAACGTCGCCTGCGCCAGGTCGAGCCTCTGCCGCGCGGCCAAGTAGCCAGCCTTGGCATCGGCCAGCTCCCGGCTCTCCACGACCGCCATGATCTCCCCCTGCACGACTTTGTCGCCGAGCGTCTTTCGGACCTCGGTGGCCACGCCGGCAACTCGTGTCACGATATGGGCGAGCCGATCGGCGTTGACCGCGATCTGGCCCGGCAGGGACACGGTTCGCCGCAACGGCCCGGGGCTCGCCACGGCCACTTCAATGCCGAGTTCGGCGATCTGCTCGGCGCTCAACTCGACGACGTGCTCATCTTCGTGCTCGTGAGATTCCGATTCGGCGTGATCCGGCGTCTCGCCCCGGCGTACAAGATGAGAAAGCAGGTCGAACTTCCACTGCCCCACGGCCCCTGCGGCCAGACCGATGGCCAGAGTCGCGGGGAGTAACAGCCACAGGATGCGTTTCATCATTCTGCTCCTTTCAGCCGACGCTCGGGAGATCCGGATCGAGGGCCTGTCCCATCAACCGCTCGACGTCCGCACGCGACAGATGGCACGCCTCGACGGCATCGATGTACTGAACCTTGGTCTCGAAGAACGTCCGTTGCGTATCGAGTACATAGAGGTAGTCGAACTTGCCCTCGCGATACCCTTGCTGCGCCGCCTCGAATGCCTGCTGCGCCTTGGGCAGCACATCCGCCTGGAGAATCCGGACCTCTTCGTACGCCGCCGCCAGTTCGTTGAGCGCCCGGCCAAGCAGGGTCGCGATTTCGATTTCCGCGGCCTGGTGTCCCTTCCTGGCCCTGGCAAGGTTCACGGTGGCCTCTTCGATCCCTCCCTGGTTGCGGTCGAACAGCGGGACCGGCAAAGCCAGGCTCACCAGAAAGGCTGAGTCGTCCGTCTCCTCGAATCGCTGCACTCCGGCCGCGACCGTGACATCCGATTTGGCCTGGGCCTTCTGCAGGTCGAGCGCGGCTCGGCGCTGTTTCTGCTCGGTCGCCCAGCGCGCCAGGTCCGGATTGGCCGCGATCATCTCGTTCACATCCGCTGTCGCGGGAGGAACCGGCACAACGTAGAAGTCCCCTGTCGCCATCTCGAAGGACGCCGCACGAGCCCCCCACGTCGCCGCCAGGTTCTGCCGGGCGGCAGCCAGGGCGCGTGTCGCTTTCTGAAGCTCGATCCGGCTATGGGACAAGGCCACATCCGCTCGCAAGGCATCGACCGCCGAGTCCTTGCCAGCTTCGACACGTTGGACCACAGCCGACTGCGCTTCACCCGACAGACCGTGCAGTTGCCCGGCAAGTGCCAAGCGCTCCTGTGCCGCCAACAACCCGACGAAAGCCTGCGTAACTTCATGGAGCGTGTCCAGACGCTGCGATTCGAGATCCCATTCCGCCAGTTCTACGTCGAGCGATGCAGCGCGTACTCGCTTGTCGCGTTTGCCGCCGCGTTCGATGAGCTGGCCCAGCGAGACAATGGTCTCGGCGCCGTCAAAGCCGCTGCGCGGCCCGCTGCCTGCCAACGACTCAATTTCCACAGCGAGTTCCGGATTGGGTCGCACAGACGCCTGAAGCCATCGCGCTTCGGCCGCACGGCGTTCCAGCGAGACAACCGCAAGTCGAGGGTTGTGCATCAGGGCCAATGCCGCCGCCTCGCGCAGCGTGACAGCGCCGGTCGGTTCAGGATTCATCGCGACGGTCGAGGTCTCCTGAACAGATGAAGCGGATTCGGAGACACCGCGCGACGGCAATGTCAGCGGATCTTCCATCGTCCGGCAACCGGCCACCAAGAGCAACAGTGCCGCGACGGACGGTTTGCAGATGCTGCGATACATGCGTATGGACTCCCACCAAGAAAAGTTCGATATCCTGGGGCTTTCCGCGCAGAGATTCTGTTGTCGGGCGCAGTAAGCGAACCGGGCCGATTACCAGTGTGGTGGGAGACTACACCTGGAGCACTACGCTGCGCAGAGCGGTTTGCTCGGAGGGAAGAAGGGTACGAGGCAATGCATGGGGAGATGCGTCAGCATGGCGGAGTGATGCTGGCGGCTCGCCGATCGCCGGGACCACGGCGGCGTTCGCCGGACTGGACAGAGTCTTCTCATCGAGCGGTCCGAGCGTCAGCGGGATGTCCACGCACGGATGGCACTCTTCCGATGCGGTGTAGCTGTGGTCATACTCGCGGGAGGACTGTGCATCGACGTCGTGCTCGTGATTGCGTATCGCGACATCGCAATGGCGGTGGCCAAGGGGCTCGATGGCGACGTGGCCCGCAGCGCCAACACAGAAGACCATCCCCTGCGACACATTGAGCGTCGCCAGGAAGCAGATCAGCAGAATCGGCGGAAGACGGCGTATCTGGTGTTGTCGGCCTTTTGGGTTCATGAATCGGTTTCCGTGCTCAGAACACAGGACCTATACGACCTATTGTTCTACGCGATGACCGGGCGTTCGTTCAGGCCTTCTCCGGACAATTGCCGGTGCGGCCTACGAGCCGGGCTCGTTGAGGACCTTGATCCGGGCATTGCGAATCTGCACGTGGCTGCCGCCGCGACTGAGTTCCTGGAAACCGATGTGGCCTTTGCGAGGCCGGTCTTTGACAGGCGGGGCCGACGAGTTGTCGTGCCGCTTGACCGCCTGCGTCTGCTCGTTCAGGTCCAGGTCGTGAATCAGCTCGCCGTTGAGCACCACGTGCAGGTGCGACCCGGCCAGAACGATCAGGTAGCTGTTCCATTCCGTGGGCTTGTAGACCTGCTTGCGCGGCGTGATCGCCCGGTAGATCCCCCCGGTCAGCTCCGAGTCCTTGGCGCTGGTGTTGTAGCGGTAGTCAGCCATCTGGAGCTCCATGCCGTCGAAAGCCGGATCGCCAAACAACGGAGCCCGCAAGGCGCAGCCGCTGTTGCCAAGCTCGCCGAGCTTGAACTCGTACTTGAGGATGAAATCGCCGTATTGACGCTCGCTGACCAGCCAGGTCCCCCGCATCTCGCTGCCGTGCAGAATCCCGTCCTTGACGAGCCACCTGACCTCCGGATCGACCGGCTTGCTCACGTCGTTCCAGGCGCGAACCAGCCAGCCTTTCGGTATGCCGTCCTCCGGAAAAAGCGGAACGAACCCATCTTCCTGAGGCTGGCCGCCGGCTGCCGCCACCACGCCCAGCAGCAGAGCCGTGAGTGTCAGGCACCGCACACCAATCCGTCCCACCATGATTCGACCTCCCACAGGCTGATTCTGGAATCCGTACAAACGCCGCGATCATTCTACTGCCCGGTCGATCCGCCCGCAACGGCCATAGGCTTATACCGGCGGATGCTCGCTGCCAGCCGCCTCGACCAGGGAAGAACGAATGCCCTGTCCCATCTCGGGGTACTTCCGCATCGCCCACAGACCGATCAGCCCCGACAGGGCATACCCGAACGGGGTCAGTTTCAGGACCGCCCCGGTGCCGAAATGGTCGGCCAGTGCGCCGAGACCCATGAAGACGATGTAGGCGATGCCCCAGGTGCCGCCGACGATGGCCGCCATGCGTTGGCCGAGTTTGAGACCTTGGGCGTAACGCGCCAACGTGATCGTCAGGATGTAGGCGGACATGGAGAAGAAACCGGCCCCAAACAGCAATGCGACAGCGATCCGAGTCTCGATGAACAGCAGGTAGAAGAATGTGAAGGGCGCCGCCAGCAGGAACGCGAACGTCGAGCACGGCAGGTCGCCCCTGCGGAGGGCCAGAGCAGCCCAGGCAAAAGGCCCAACCGCGCCGCCCCAGCCGAACATGGCCGTGGAGAACCCTCCAAACGTCAGTGCGAATCCCAATGTGTCCAGATGCGTCGGGATCAACTGGAGGATAGCCGTGGTCGACACGCCGGCAGGCACACCGATCGCCAGGATCAGCCAGAACGGCAGTCGGTGAGATACGGCAACGGGCGTGCCGTTGGGACCGCTCTCGGCCTCCACCGCCAAGGTCACCCGTGACAAGGCGACAGCAGCCATTGCGACCCCCGGCAGCAGAACCAGCGGATACAGTCCCGCCAACCCGAACCGCGAAACCAGAGAGGCGGCGATCACTCCCCCGCTGGCGAAGCCGAGAAATCCCGACGTCATGAAGACCGCAGTGCTGGTCGCGGGCGGAATCTGCGACAACGTGTGGACGGCACGCAACCCCTCAGGATGGGTCACCGCGATTCCACTGCCGCTGACGATGCCCAAGACCACGATCATCGCCACGCCGACGCCCGAGCGAGGCGCCACGGCAATGACACAGATGACACAGGCCAGAAGAAGCCCCAAGTGCAGAAAGAATGGCTTGTGCTCGTCCGCCCGCAGGTGCCCGGTCAGCATCTGGACGCCGTTGGCCGTCAGCGCCAACGAGGCGGGTACAAACGCTGCCACCGAGAGACTCAGCGAGAAGCTCTCGCGGACCACCGGGAGAATCGCCGGCAACATGTTCCCGAACATGTCCACGAGGAAGTGAACGCCCGACAGAACGATCAACCGACTCCACTCTGCTCTCAAAGAGCTTTCGCTCATACGGACTCCGCCAAGGATCAGGACACCACACGTGCCTGCTGAAAGCTCAGCAGCATAGCGAATCCGCTGCCGGACACAATAGCTTTGTCGAACGAAGGCAGAGTGTTGAACTCTGCCGCCATCTGCGGTACTCTGGCCCGACAGAGACATCTGACTGGACGATGCCACCAAGACACAGATTCGGGAGGTGCACCATGCGGACGAAAAGAAGAACTGCCATGACGAGTTTGCTCTGCGTTTTGACGATGGCGATGTTTGGAGCTGCGAAGACCTCACTCGCGTCGGAACAAGCCGGTCGCCCGGCCGACGACGGCAAGCTGCGGATCATCGTCTTCGGGGCTCATCCGGACGACTGCGAGATCAAGGCCGGCGGCACCGCAGCCCTGTGGGCGGCGCAGGGCCACCACGTCAAGTTTGTCTCCACCACCAACGGAGACATCGGCCACGCGGCGATCGCCGGAGGACCGCTGGCCAAGCGGCGCACCGCCGAGGTCCACGAAGCGGCCAAGACGCTCGGCATCGAATGCGAGGTGCTCGACATCCACGACGGTGAACTGATGCCCACGCTGGAAAACCGCAAGACCTTCGTCCGACTGATTCGGGAATGGAAGGCCGACATCGTGATGGGACACCGGCCGAACGACTACCATCCGGACCACCGCTATACCGGCATCCTGATGCAGGACGCCGCCTACATGGTTACCGTCGCCTTCTTCTGTCCCGACGTCCCCCAGCTTGCGAAGAACCCGGTGTTCCTGTATCTGTCCGACAACTTCCAGAAGCCCAATCCGTTCGATCCGGCGATCGTCGTCGGGATCGATTCCGTCTACAAGAAGAAGATGGACGCGATCTGGAAGCTGGAATCCCAGATCGAATCCCTGTGGGCGACCGGAGATTTTGAGAAGGTGGTTCCTGTGCCGACCGATCCGGCCGCACGCGAGCAGCGACGCCGGCAGGTGGCCGAACGCTTTGCCGCCCGGGACCGACGCGTGGCTGACAAGTACCGGGGCCAGCTCACGGACGTTTATGGTCCGGAAAAAGGGGCCGCCGTCAAGTGCGCCGAGGCCTTTGAATTGTGCGAATACGGTCGCCAGCCGTCGCCTGAGGAGTTGAAGGCCCTCTTCCCGATTCAAGCCGGACAATAGCCGTCCGGATGCACCAGATTCGCCTCTCGGGACCGGCGTCTGGACCGGCGCTGGTCCTGGTTTCCCTGCCTTCTCTGCGGACAGCGTGAGGGTCCGTATAAGCAGATTCGCTGCCACCACCCCGTTCCGAGAAAAACAATCCTTGACCCGTCAACCGGCTTTTGGTACAATACGGATCGAATTGGGGGTACGATAAGACAACCTCTCTATCGGAGACGGGAATTCCCACGGATGGCTTGCGACGGCAGAGGTCTATCGGCGCAAGGGGGCGCTGGGAGAGAGAGGGTGCGTACGGGAGTGTGACGGTTCCTGGCGCGGTCGATGGAACCGCTTTTCGCGACCGGTATCGAGGATTTCTCGGCCGTGTCGGTTTCGGAGGTACACGGTATCTCGAGCCTCGGCGGGAATCGCCGGGCACCGAGATTCTGAATTCAGGGGGTGATGAAAGTGAAGAGCACAGATATGAGCAACCGGCTCGATTCCGGCAGCGGCCCCGGCGCGGTGTTTCGCAGAGTCTCCGGCATCGCTTGGGGAGCTGTTCCGGTCCCGTCCATTGCGGTCGGACTGGTCTGTCTGGTTCTCTGGGTCGGCACAGCCTCCGTATGTGTGGCCAAGGAGAGCGACAAGAAGAAGACCGCATCCGACCCGGAGATGGGCAAACTTTCCCAGAAGATCGACGATCCGGAAGCCTACATGCGAGAGCTTTCGGGCCGGCTGAATTCCGCCGGAGGCCAGAAGGTGCTGACGAGAGGACTGCCGGCTCAGGGATGGCGTCCTTCGACTCCTCGCACCACCGCCACTGACTCAGCGGCGGCGCCTGCGCCCGCGACGGGCGTTCCGCCCCAGACACCATCCAACGGCGCCTCAGGATTGAGTCCTGCGCCAACGCAGACGCGATTTGGATGGACCTCGGGCGACAACGATTCGGCGTCAGGCCCGTCAAGGTTTGGCTGGAGTCCGGGGACCAACGGTCCGACCGGATCGATCGCCGGGTACGGCACCGGAGCAACCAGCCCGGTGTGGATGAGTCCGAGCGATCGCGCCAGGCAGGTCGATCCGCTATCTGCGGCCAGGCAGATGCAGAATTTTGAGACAGCCCAGCCGGCGCCGACCCAGGCCGCCACGGCTCCCCAGGATCGGATAGCGCCCGCCACCGACCAGACAACATCGTCGGCTCTCGATGGAACGAGAATGCTTGGACAAGAGCCCGAGCCGTCGGTCGACACCCGCACGTGGATGGCGCCGGAGGCGCGCACGTCGGCGTCGAGCCTGGACAATGCGCGACTGCTGGGAACCAGTCCACAGAGCAGGCGGAGAAGAGAACCTTGGGAGTATGCCATACCACCGGCACAGCAGGCGCCACAGAATCAGGCCCTGTCTGCCTCCCCTGGCGGAACGACTGCGCCTGCGCAGGGTCCTTACGCGGCGCCGCCGGCGCCACAGCAGTACGCTGCGCCGACGAGTCAGCCGTGGCAGGCGCCCCAGAGCCAGATGATGCAGTCGGCCCCGAACGGGACCGCCATGCCTACGCAGAATCCATACGCGGCCCAGACAGCGCCGCCGTGGTCCGCTCCAGCAGATCAGGCATGGCAGGCACCCCAGAGCCAGATGACGCAGACGGCCCCGAACGGGACCGCCATGCCTGCGCAGAATCCATACGCAGCCCAGACAGCGCCGCCGTGGCCGGCGTCGACGGAGCAACCATGGCAGCCCCAGCAGAGCCAAGTGACGCAGGCGGCTCCGAACGGGACCGCTATGCCTACGCAAAATCCATACGCGGCCCAGGCAGCGCCGCCGTGGCCGGCGTCGACGCCGCCGACGGTCACCTCACCCAACAGCCAGGTGGCCCAGGGCGAATTGGAGACGGTCTATCCTGCCGGGCAGTCACCGTGGCCGGCAGCGCCGCAGACTACTGTGGCAGCGCCGCAGACTACTCCGGCGACGCCGCCAAGCGCACCTTGGGACAGTCAGACCGGACAGGCCGTCGCGCAGGATCCGCGTGCAAATACACTGTACGGCCAGGCGGAAAGCGTGCCAACCCAACCTCAGGGCGATCTGACGCAGATCTGGTTGTCGTCCAAGAATCGGGCGGCGCAGACCGCGTTGAACGAGATTGCCGGAGTCAGCACGCCGCAAGGCGCTCAGGTGACGCCGGCGACGCCAGGTATGCCGGCCACGGCCGCCGCGGCGCCCCCGATGGGACCTGCTCCGGGCAGTCAGGCGGCACGCACCGTCGTGAACGGGTCGCAGGCCAGGCACTTCTACGAGGAGAAAGAACCGGCCTGGTCGCTTGGCGCCGATCTGGACAAGTATCGGGCCCACGCGGTCAAAGAAGGCTCTCGCGATTCCGGCGAGAGTCTCAAGAAGGCCCTCGGCGGCATCGGCCTGGCGATCGAGGACACCACCAATATCATCACGCTGGGCTATGCCTCGGATCGCGCCAAGCCGTTCCGATCGAACGACGGACAGGGATTCCTCGACGATCCTGGTCGCGTGCCGCAGCAGGCGGGCGCAACGATCGGCAGCTTCGCCGATGGTCTGTATTCCATCGCGGACCTTGTCACGTTCAATGCCCTGCCCGACGCCCAGAAGGACGTGTACCTGGACAACAACCCGATCGTCCGGCCTCTGGTCTTCACGGGACGGACCATCGGCGGCGCCTGGAAGACCACCGAGGAGATCGGCAACGCTCTGACGTGGGGCTACTTCGACAACGTGACCGGCTCGATCGGAATGTGCATCGAGAGCCTCATCGAGGCGCTCAAGCACACCGGCCAGGCCGTGACGAACATCGCCCGCATCCCGGTGCGTCTGCTCACGGGCAACAACGAGGGGGCCGACAAGGCTTTGGACTGGGTCCTGCTCGTGCCGCTGGAGATGGCCAGCAATGTCGTGCAGATGAAGGGCATCTCCAACATGGACGACTACAAGACCGCCTTTGCAGACAAGGGCGTCATTGGCTCGATCCTCGAATTCGGCGGTTCGACGTTCATCGTGTACCGGGCCGTGGATGAAATGCTCGACGAGCTCGAGAGCGACGACAACCACAGCAGTAGCAGCAGCGGCTCCTCGGGTTCGGGCGGATCCGGGGGTTCGAGCGGCGGCGGCTCCTCCGGCGGCGGCTCTTCCGGCGGAACCAGCATCATCTGGTGGTTCGAAGAGGGTTGGCCGACGGAGTAACACCAATATCGCAGCACACCCGACCTGGGTATTGTGATAGCGGCGGCCATGCAAGAGGCATGGCCGCCGCGCCATTTTCTGCCCGCCTTGACATGCTCGCTGAGGCGTGCATCCGCAAATTTCCTGGCTCGGATACCCCCGGGTGTGTACTATGGGCCCGGAGGTAACCAAACCATGAAGAAGATGTCACGACGCAACGTGTTGCAGCGCGGGGCCGCGGCTGCCGCCGCAACGATCGGGCTGCCTTGCATCACAACCTGCCTTCGAACAGCGCCAGCGGGCAGCGTCCCCAGCCGGCAGCTCACCATGGGCGCGATCGGCCTGGGCAACCAGGGTCTGCACAACCTCAGGAGCTTCCTGACCTGCGAAGACCTGCGTGTCCTGGCGGTCTGCGACGTGGATGCCGGTCACCTGCTCCGTGCTAAACAGACCGTCGACGCCGCCTATGGCAACCAGGACTGTCGCAGCTACCGCGACTTCTACGAGATCCTCGCGCGTGACGACATCGACACCGTACTGATCGCAACGCCGGACCACTGGCACGCGCTGCTGGCCGTCGAAGCGGCCAAGGCCGGCAAGGACATCTACTGCGAGAAACCGATTTCGCTGACCATCGCCGAGGGCCGGGCGGTCGCGGACACGATGCAGCGATACGGGACCGTCTATCAGAGCGGAACCCAGAGACGCAGCAACGCCTGTTTCCGTTTCGGAGTAGACATCGCCCAGAGCGGCATGCTCGGCCGGCTCCAGGAGTTGCACTGCTACTACCACAACGGCCCGACGTGCCCTCCCCAGAAGCCCGAGCCTGTCCCGGACGGGTTCGACTACGATCGATGGCTCGGCCCGGCGCCGTACGAGCCGTACACCCCGAGGCGATGTCACAGCACGTTCCGCTGGCTGTACGACTACTCGGGCGGACAGCTCACCGACCTCGGCGCGCACTTCAACGACCTGGCCCAGTGGGCCAACGGAACCCAGTACTCCGGGCCGACCGAATATGAAGGCTGGGCGGAATTCCCCAGAGAGGGCCTGTACAACACGCCGGTGCGATTCGGCGTCGTCGCGACCTATCCCGACGGCGTCAAGATGATCATCCACGACGAGACCGAGCCCGGTCGCGGTCCGCGCGGCAACAAGTTCGTCGGAACCGAGGGCTGGGTCAGCACCGACGATACGGGAAAGGTCACCGCTTCGAGCGAGGAGATCCTGCGGAAGCTCAGCAGCACCCAGAGGGACTACGAGTACATGATGGGCCACCACCGCAACTTCCTCGACTGCGTCAAGACGCGGGCGAAAACCATCGCGCCGGCCGAGGTGGCTCACCGGTCCACGACCACCTGCCACATCGCGAACCTCTGCCTGCGGCTGGGCCGCAAGCTCACCTGGGACGTCGAAGCGGAGCGATTCGTCAACGACCCGCAGGCCAACCGCATGATGGCTCGCGCGATGCGCAGTCCCTGGCGACTTTGACCGCGCTGCGGCGTGGTCAGCGCGCGTCGCCGGCTTTGCGGTCCGCCGTCCGGTTGAGCCACAGCTCGATGGGCTGGTAGTCGCCGCTCCAGTTGGCGCCCATGATGTCGAGATCGCCGTCGGAGCCGACATCGGCCACCTGAATGCAGTGCGAACCCCTGACGGAGATCACCTGCCGGGTCCAGGAGGCGCCGTTCTGCCGGTTGATGTAGACGACCACTTCGTCGGGATCGGCGCCCTGGTGCATCTCCGATGAGACGACGTCCAACAGGCCGTCGCCATCGATGTCCGCCATGACAAGCCCATGAATCACACACTCGACGCGATCGGCGATCACATGCTCGATCCAGTCCGGCATCTGGGGGTCCGGCGGCGCTTCAAACCACGAGAGCCTCTGGAAGCTGCCCTTCAATTCCGAGGGAGACAGAACCACGTCGGGCCGGCCATCCTTGTTGATGTCACCGACCTGCACCGTCGCGTTGGAGTGCCACTGACCGAGAGGATGAGCAGGCCAGGACATCTCGGGGCGGTTTTCAAACCAGGTTCCGCCGATCACGATGTCAAGGTCGCCATCCACGTCGAGGTCGTACGTTTCGATGCCTTCGCCATGGAGACAATCGAGCACCTTCTGCAGCCACGGCGCGTTCGGCCTTTGATACCATACATAGACCTTGTTCCCGGCCTTCGCGCCGAATTCGGACTGGTTCCTCGTGACGATATCGAGGCGGCCGTCGCCATTGAGATCGCCCAGCTCGATGTCGTGGGTCGGATGCTTTGCGATCTCGTGACTCCGCCAAGCTCCGGCCGAGCCGGCCTGGGCTCGCGGATTCTCATACCAGAAGAGACCTCCCATGACGATATCCAGGTCGCCATCGCCATCGATGTCCCCGGCCTCGCCATCGACGGTATCGTAGCCTCCGCGACAAATCTCCGTTCGGCTCCAGTCGGGATACGCATACCACACCAGCGGGCCGGCGCGTCCACCGATCACGATGTCCACGAATCCATCGCCGTTGATGTCGGCCAGGATCTTGGCCCAGGGGTCCTTCGGGCCATGCTCGTCAACCACGACATGATCGAAGGGAACCTCGGCCCCGCACGGAACGCCGATCGCGACAGCCAGCAGCAGAATAGACACTACATGGAACGCTCTTGTGCCCTTCGTCTTCATCTCGAACCCCCTCGATGGGTGACTGTGTGGCAGCAGCAAGCACAGCTTGCCGATGGAGCTATTGCTTGAACTCCGACACCAGTGCCGCGACCGACGCCTTGGCGTCGCCGAACAGCATACGGGTATTCGGCTTGAAGAACAAGGGGTTGTCCACGCCCGCGAAGCCGGGGTTCAGCGACCGCTTCAGGACGATACAGGTTCGGGCGCGATCCACCTCGATGATCGGCATGCCCCAGAGCGGACTGGCCTGGTCCTCTTTGGCGGCGGGGTTGACCACGTCATTGGCGCCGATGACAATCGCGACATCCACCGTCTCCATCGTCGGATTGACATCCTGCGGCTCTACCAGCATCTCGTAGGGGACGTTCGCCTCGGCCAGCAAGACGTTCATATGTCCCGGCATCCGTCCGGCCACCGGGTGAATGCAGTACCGCACCTCGGCGCCGTTGCTGCGCAGCAGTTCCCCGAGCTCGCGGACGGCGTGCTGGGCCTGGGCGGCGGCCATGCCGTAGCCGGGAACGAAGACCACGTTGCGCGCCGCCTCCAGAATGAAATAGGCGTCGGAAGCCGCGATGGGATTGGCCTTTCCCTGGTAGCCGGCCGCCTTGGCTGACGTGGCCGAGCCGAAGCCGCTGAACAGGACGTTGGCCAGCGAGCGGTTCATGGCCTTGCACATGATTCGCGTGAGAATGATGCCGGAGGCGCCGACCAGCGAGCCCGAGACAATCAGGACGTTGTTGCCGATGACGAAGCCGGCGGCGCAGGCCGCCAGGCCGGAATAGCTGTTCAGAAGGCAGATGACCACGGGCATATCCGCGCCGCCGATCGGGATCGTCGAGAGCACGCCCAGAATCAGAGCCAGGACAATGATCGCAATCAGCTCGACATAGACGAGGGCGTGGCCCGCGCTGCTGAGCTGATCGAGCTTCTGGACGCAGAATAGAACGCCCAGCCCCGCCAGGGCGCCCAGAACGAAGGCGTTGACGAGGTTCTGCCTCTTGTACAGCACAGGCCGACCGGTGATCAGGGTCGAGAGCTTTCCGTAAGCCACCATGCTGCCGGAGAACGTGACGGCTCCGATCAGGACCGTCAGAAAGATCGCAATTGTGGTGAACAGGCTGAGCGTCCCCGAGGTCGCCCACTGGCCGTGATACTCCGACCAGCCGACCAGCAGGCTCGCCAAGCCTCCGAACCCGTTGAACAGCCCGACCATCTCGGGCATCGCGGTCATCTTCACCAGCCGCGCCGCCAGCACGCCTACGACGCAGCCCAGACCCACCCCGAACACCACCCAGAACCACCGGATGTCTTCCATCGCGGTGACGGTCGTGACCACGGCGATCAGCATTCCCACCGCAGAAACAAGGTTGCCTCGACGGGCCGTGGCCTGCGAGCTGAGCATCTTCAGGCCGAAGATGAAGAAGATCGAGGCGACAATGTACAACAGGCCTCTGATTAGCTCCGGATTCATCGCTTTCCCCCGTCCTTGGCCTTGCTTTTGAACATCTCCAGCATGCGATCCGTAACGAGATAACCTCCGACGACGTTGATCGTCGCGAATACCACCGCCACGATCGCCAGCAGCGTCGCCACCGCCGTGCCGCCCTCATGGCCCGACGCCACCAAAGCCCCGACGATGGTGATTCCCGAAATCGCGTTCGATCCCGACATCAGCGGCGTGTGCAACTGCGAGGGAACCTTCTTGATCAGCTCGACGCCGAGGAACATCGCCAGCACAAAGACGAAGAACAACAGAGGAACGGTCGTCGCATTGAGCTCCACGGCGGACTCCTTCTACGCAATGGCCTCTTGGATGGCCGGGTGGACGATTTCGCCTGCGTGCGTGATCAGGCAGCCCTGAATAATCGCATCCTCGCGATCCAGGAGGAAGCGTTTGGTGTCCTTGTGCCAGAAATGCTCGATAAAGCTGTACAGGTTGCTGGAGAACATCTGGCTGGCCGCCACGGGAACGCGACGAGGCAATTCCACTCGCCCGATGATCGTGACCCCGTGATGTTGAACTTCCTTGTCGGGCTTGGAGCCCTCGACGTTGCCGCCGGTCTCGACCGCCATATCGACGATCACGCTGCCGGGCTTCATCGCTTCGATCATCTCGGTGGTGACGATCACCGGGGCCTTCTTGCCGAACACCTTGGCGGTGGTGATCACGATGTCCGATTGGACGCATTGTCTGGCCATCGCCTCCCGCTGTTTGGCCAACTGCTCATCGGTGAGTGTCTTGGCGTAGCCATCCTTGGTCTGCCCGGTCTGGCCCAGGTCGATCTTCACCGGCTTGGCGCCCAGCGAGAGGATCTGCTCCTGGGCCTCGGGACGCACGTCGAAGGCATCGACGCGAGCGCCGAGGCGCTTGGCAGTGGCAATGGCCTGCAAGCCGGCGACACCAGCGCCGATGACGAAGACGCGAGCCGGAGCAATCGTCCCGGCGGGTGTCATCATCATGGGCAGGATCTTGTTCTGACGCGACGTCGCCAGGATGACCGCCACGTAGCCCGCCAAGTTGGCCTGTGAGCTGAGCACGTCCATCTTCTGGGCGATGGTCGTGCGCGGAATCATCTCCAGGCTGATGGCGCTGACCTTCTGCGCGGCGAGCGCTTGGACCACCTCGGCGTTGTTGAACGGGTCGAGCATGCTGACGTGGATGGCGCCCTCGCCCAGATGCAGAATCTCGTCGGGGTCAGGCACGCCCATCCGAAGGACCATATCCGCGCCCAACGATGCCTTATGGTCCGTCGAGACCCGCGCGCCGGCCTTCTCGTATTCCTGGTCCGAGACGTTGATCGCTCGGCCGATTCCCGTGGCGACCTCGACCTCCGCTCCAAGCTGAGCCAATTTGCCGGCGTCAACCGGCAACAAAGCCGCCCGCGTCTCTTGACGGCCGGGCTCCTTGGCGACATATAGCTTCATAGGGACTCCTGACCTTCCGTGACCAGCGCGATCCCTTGTCCTACGCACCGCCGTCCCCGCAGGTTCGCCAAAACGAACGTTGCGACCGGACCCGGGCAAGGGCGAGTCGTGCCTCGCTCCTACTTGACCGGATACTGCGGCAGCGGCGGAATCTCCTTTTCCTGGGTCTTCAGCTCTTCGAGGATCACCTCGATAGCCTTGTCGAGTTGCTGGTCGATGCCCGCGTATTCCTTGGCGGGATCGTTGTCCACCACGATGTCCGGCTCGACGCCATAGCCCTCGATGATCCACTGCTGCCCTTCCACGTCGTACCGCGAGAACTCCGGCTTGTTGAGATAGCCACCGTCGAGCAGAGGCAGCGAGCCGCGAATGCCGACGACGCCGCCCCACGTGCGTTTGCCGATCAGCTTGCCCAGAGCGTACTTTTTGAACTGGTACGAGAACAGATCGCCATCCGAGGCGGAAAACTCGTCGCACAGGCACACCATCGGTCCATAGATCATGGCCGCCGGCTCCGGCACGGGCGCCGCATTGCGGGCGAACTCCACCATGACGATCTCGCGACGAAGCCGCTCGATGAGCATCGGAGAGACGTTGCCGCCGCCGTTGCCGCGAACGTCGATGATCAGCGCCTTCTTGCGTATCTGTGGGTAGAAATGCTCGACGAACTCGTTGAGGCCGTGCTGGCCCATGTCGGGCACGTGAATGTAGCCGACCTTGCCGTCGGTCGCCTCAGCGACCTTTTCGATGTTGCCCTGCACCCATCCGTAATAACGCAGGTCCGCTTCGCTGTCCGTGGGAACAACGACCACCTTGCGGCTGCCCTTGGTCTTGGGCTGCGAGTTGAGCTCGAGCGTCACCTGCTTGCCCGCCTTGTTCACCAGCAGCTCATGGATGTCCGCCACATCCGCTGTCGAAGCGCCGTCCACCGAGAGAATGTAGTCGCCTTCGCGAGCATCGACACCGATCTCGGTCAGAGGGGACCGCTGGGTCTTGTCCCAGTTCTGTCCGCGAAGGATTCTGGCGATGCGATAGCAGCGCGAGTCCGCATCTCGCTCCAGCTCGGCGCCGAGCAGGCCCATCGGAATCCTCCTCGGTTTGGGGTACTCGCCGCCTCCGACGTAGGTGTGTCCGGCGTTCAACTCGCCGATCATCTCGCCCAGAACGTAGGTCAGGTCCGCCCGGTGGTTGACGTAGGCCACCAGCGGCGCGTAGCGATCCCGCATGGCCGCCCAGTCCACGCCGTGCATGTTCGGAACGTAGAAGAACTCGCGCATCTGCCTCCAGCACTCGGTGAAGATCTGCTTCCACTCGGCCTGCCGGTCGAGGAAGGCCTCCATTCCCGACAGATCGAGCGTATCCTTGATTTCGATCTTGCCTTTGGGCCGGTCGATGATCGCGTACTTGCCGCTGGACTCCACCAGCATCTTCTTTCCATCCGCCGACAGCCGGTAGCCGCCGACGGAGCCAAGCTCCGTCTCTTTGCGCTCCTTGAGGTCGTACAGGCACAACTGGGCCTCACGATCGCCGCTGCCCCGCCGGATGTAGTAGAGATGATCTTCCACGGCCTGAAGACTGTAATAGCCTGACACGGCAATCGGCAGGACGGCGATGCGGTCTTTGATCCCGTCGACGTCCACTTTGATCGTCTCTCGCTCCTTGCGCGGCTTCGTCTCAGCCTTCTCGCCGGGCTCGTTCGCATCCTTCGCCGCTTCTTCGCCTTTCTTCTGGTCTTTCTTGTCCTTGGCCTTCTGAGGCTCTTCGATCTGGACCTCGTCGCTGAGCGGCTTGAAAGGCGATTCCGTCGCCTTCGTCAGCGTGACCAGATAGATGCGGGACATGTCCCGATAGATGTGGTTCCACTCCGTGCGTCCGTAGATCGGGTCGAAATCGCGATCCGAGACAAAGAAGATGAATTTGCCGTCGGGACTGAAGACCGGATCGGACGAATCGTACCAGCCATCGGTGACGTCGTACGACTGTTTCGCCCGCAGCGAGTAGAGACGGATCTTGTTCATGCCCTCCGGTTCCGCCTTGGCGTAGACAATCCATCGGCTGTCCGGCGACCATGCGTAGTCGCCGAACTCCCACGTGTCGGACTTGTCCACCTCGGTGATCTGTCCGCTCCGAACCTGGACATAGGAAAGCCGCAGTCTCTTATCGGACCAGAGGATTTTCTTGCTGTCGGGCGACCAGGCCAGGCGATACTTGTACGTGTCGGCGTTCTTCGTGACCTGCCGGGCCGGCCCGCTGCCGTCCTGGGGGATCAGCCAGATTTCATCCTCGCCGGTGGCGTCGGAGATGCAGGCGATCCATTTGCCGTCGGGCGACCAGACGGAGTCGCGCTCGTGTACGCCCGGCGAGCCGGTCAGATTGCGGGCCTCGCCGTACTTGGCCGGCACGGTGAAGACGTCGCCTCGCGCGCCGAAGAGAGCCCGTTTGCCGTCGCGAGCGACGTCATAATTCGTGACATTGCCCGCGACCTCCACCAGCCCTCCCCGCCCGCCGGGCAGGTCCTCGCGGATCGAGATATCCACCTTTCGGCATGCTTCCGTGTCGAGATCGAAACGATAGATGTACCCGCCGTTCTCGAAGACGATCGCCCGGTCGCCCACCGAAGGAAACTTGATGTCGAAATCGACGAACTCCGTCAGCTCCCTCGTTTCCTTCGTGCCCAGGTCGCACACGTAGAGGTTCATCCGCCGATTCTCGTCCCGGTCGGAGAGAAAGTAAATCCGCTCGCCCTTCCACATGGGGAAGATGTCCTGAGCCGGACCATTCGTAAGATTCTCCGTGGTCTTGGTTTCGAAGTCGTAAATCCAGATGTCGTCGGCCATTCCGCCGCGATAGCGCTTCCACGTGCGAAACTCGCGAAAAACACGGTTGTAGGCCAGCTTCTTGCCATCGGGCGAAAGCGAGCAGAACCCGCCTCGGGGCAGAGGCAGCTCTTCAAGCGACCCAGCGGTCGTCGCGACCGTGTACAACCGGCCGAGAAAATCGTTGAACGACCGCATGCGCGACCGGAAGACGATCCGCTGCCCATCCGGCGTCCAGGCCATCACGATGTTGTTCGGCCCCATGCGGTCGGATACATCGTCGCGTCCCAGCGTGGCCGTGAAGCTCAGACGCTGCGGCACACCCCCCTCGGCGGGCATCAGATAGACCTCCGTATTGCCGTCGTATTGACCGGTGAAGGCAATCGATTCGCCGTCCGGCGAGAACCGGGCGAACATCTCGAACCCTTCGTGGCTCGTGAGCCGCCGCGCTGTGCCGCCCTCGGCGCCGACGGAGTATAGATCCCCCGCATACGTGAAGACGATCCGATCTCCGTGGATGGCGGGAAATCGCAGCAGGCGCGCTTCGGCGGCGGATGTGACGGACGTAAGATGGAGACAGGCGACGACACAGAGGGCAAACGCGCAGTTCATTCCGATTCCTCGCTAAGACAACAATCCTGTTCGATCCGTTCGCCGCCGTCATGGCGACGTGCTCGAATCATACCAGGACAATCATCGTCGGTCACGCATTTTGCGTCAGGGGACTCACGCCGTGTCTGTGCGAATTTCGCGGCAAGGCCCGTTTTCCAGTACGGAGCGCCATGTGTGGCAGCGGCAAGCGCAGGCTTGCCGATGGTGGTACGCGCGCCGTCGAAGCCATCGGCAAACTCCGCCTTGCTCCGTTTGCCGCTGCCACACGCCTGCCAGGATATTTTCACAGACACACTTACGCCGAGCGGAGGCGGTGGAGGATGTCCCAGTAGGCGCCGCGTGCGCCTTGTGCGATGGCATCGACCAGTTCGGAGTTGTCGTTGTAGTTGTGGTCGGTTGCGCCGGCGACGGGATTCTCTTGCGTCGGCTCAAAGAATCGCTGGTCCCCGGCTATCAGATCCTTGACCAGCCGGGCCGGCTCAGGACCGAGGGACGGGGTGATATAGAACGTCGGCCGGAACGGATCGCATGGCCCGGAGTATTTGCGGCGGATCGCGGGATTGGTCTGGAGGGGTCCTTCCTTCGCCACCATCTCCATCATCCCGGTTCCGGGATAGAGGCGAATCCCCAGAGACGCCCCAGCACAGTCGGGATCAGTCTTCTTGACGAAATCAATCGTCGTGGAGACCGTCTCAAGCGTCTCTCCCGGCCCGCCCAACAGCAGATCGACCATCACCTTGATCCCGTTGTCGCGGCACAGTTGCACCGCTTGGGCCAGATCAGCGGCGCGGTGCGGCTGGCGGTACATTCGCAGCATCTGTTCGCTGGCCGAGTCGCCCGTGAAGTTGATCCCGACGCAGCCCGCCCGTTTCATGGCGCCGGCCAACTCCGCGTCGAACGGCGTCACCGCCAGATACGTGTACCATTGCAGCTTCCGGCCCAAACCGCGACGAATGAACTCCTCGCAGACCGCCAGTGCGTGGCTTCGAGGGATATTGAACTCCGCGTCGCAGGTGTGCAAGACGTCGATCCCCTGGGCCAGCAGCGATTCGACCTCGTCGGCCACCTCCTTCGGCGCCCGCATCCGGCTGTGCGTGCCCTTGGCCAGTGGATCGGCGCAGTAGAGGCAGCGCCGGTCGCAGCCCCGCTTGGTCTCCAGGCCGCACTGGCCGCCCCTCGCGAAATACGAGGCGTTGTCCACCGCACGCCGCCTTATCGGCAGAGCCAGATCGACAGGCCAGGCAGGCTGATTGCATACGATCTGACCATCGTGTCGCCAGAGCAATCCATCGACTGTCTCGAACGCCCTGCCATTGCGCAACTGACGGTACAGCGCAACCATCGCCTGTTCCCCATCGCCATGGACGCCAAAATCGGCCGCGGTGGCCTCGACGACGCGTCGGGCGAAGGTGCTGAATCCCACCCCGCCGATGACGACGGGGGCGTCGCTGAGCGAACGCAAGCGCTCCACGAGACTTGCCAGACCCGGGACGAACCACTGGGCGCTGGGCCAGAAGCAGTCGTCCACGTTGCGAAACGACAGTCCGATAAGAGCAGGAGCATGACTCGAAAAGTAGCCCGCCAAGGCTGCCTCCGGATCGCTGCACAGGCACAGATCCAGCACATCGACGTCGAGCCCCTGGTCCTGGGCGGCTTCGGCCACATATTCCAGGCCGATCGGCCCGATCGGGGGCATCATCCGGTTCGTGTTGATCAAGGTCAGCATGGACGGACAGGATACCGCCGGAGCGCCGCGCGGGCAATTGATCCGTCCGACCTTTTCTGCTATACTGGAGTCGTGGTCCACACGCCCCTTTGGCGTCGATCTGCAGGGGCAAGTGATTATTCGCCCCTGCAAACGGGGTCTGCCGATCCGGATTCTCATAGGGTGATTCATCGCATGACGCACAGGCTGGTTCTGACCGCAGCATTGCTCGCCCTGGGTTCGGCCACGTTTCTGCCCGCGCAGGACCTGGTGCGAATCAGCGAGTTCATGGCGGTCAACGACCGTGGTCTCGACGATGAGGACCGCAACGAGGAAGACTGGATCGAGATTCACAACGCCGAGGCCGGCGATGTGAGCCTTGAAGGCTGGTTTCTGACCGATGATCCGGAGAACCTGACTCGATGGTCATTTCCGGCGGTGACGCTGGGCGCCGACCAGTACCTGGTGGTCTTCGCATCCGGCAAGGACCGCCGTGACCCCACGGGCGAACTGCACACGAACTTCAGGCTCAGCGGAGACGGGGAGTACCTGGCCCTGGTTGGCCCCGACGGCGTCACTGTGACATCGGAATTCCTCCCCGCCTACCCCATCCAGGCACCCGACATCTCCTACGGACTGTCCGCCGTCACGTCCGAGAAAACGCTGCTGCCACAGCGATCGCCCGCCCGCGCCCTGGTACCGCTGGACAACACACTGGAGGGCGGACCGCTGTTCGACGACAGGCGCCTCTGGACGCTCGAGGACCTTGACGATTCCGCCTGGCAGCCCGGCATAACCGGGGTGGGCTACGGCTACGGGCCAATGATCGGGACGGACGTCTCGGCGATGAACGGCGTCAACGAGACGGTGTACGTCCGTATCCCTTTCTTCGTGGACAACCTCGGGGAAATCAGGGGCCTGACCCTCCGCGTGTGGTTCGACGATGGGATCATCGCCTACATCAACGGGCACGAGGTGGGCCGGCACAACGCGCCGGCGCCGGGGGCGGAGACCTGGTACTCAGGGGCGGCGGATAGCTGGCCGAGGAACCGCACACCCGATGCCGTCGACTTCGATATCCCGCAGTTCGAATTCCTCCACGAGGGCACGAACCTGTTGGCGATCCAGGGCCTGAATCACGGCCTGTCCAATCCGGACCTGCTGGTGATGCCGGAGCTGCTGGCCCGCGTCGTCGAGGTCGATGCGCCGCTGCGTTACTTCCCTACGCCCACGCCGGGCATGCCGAATGCCGTCGGCGTCGATGCGATCGGGCCGGTCATCACCAACGTCGAGCATCTTCCGACGACGCCATCGATCCGCCAACCCCTGCGCATCAGCGCACGCATCGCCCAGAGTCGCGATGCGATCGTTTCCACGACACTGCACTATCGCGTGATGTTCGGCCAGGAAATCTCGATCCCGCTTGTCGACGATGGGACCGGTCACGATGTCACCGCCGGCGACGGCATCTTCACCTCGCTGATTTCCGCCAGAGCACTGGGCGCAGGAGAGATGATCCGCTGGTACATCACGGCCACCGACGCCGCCGGACGCGTATCGCGCTGGCCGCGATTTGCCGACCCGCAGAACTCTCCGCAGTATTGCGGGACGGTGGCCGCAGACCACAGCCTCAGGACCGCCCTGCCGGTACTGCACTGGTTCATCGAGAACCCGCAGGCGGCCAACACGGACGCCGGCACGCGCAGTGCGCTCTTCTACGACGGGCAGTTCTACGACAACGTCCGGGTCTACCTCCATGGCCAGTCCAGCCGGGGCTTTCCCAAGAAGAGCTACAACATCGATCTGCATCCGGGCCACAACTTCAAATGGGCCGAGGGCCAGCCGCGAGCCGACGACATCAATCTCATGACGACCTACCCGGACAAGGCGCAGATGCGCAACATCCTGGCCTACGAGACCTATCGCGACGCCGACGGCGCCTATCACTGGGTCTTCCCGGTGCGCGTGCAGCAGAACGGCCAGTTCTGGGGCACCGCCCATTTGATGGAAAACGGCGACGAGGACTGGCTGGTTCGCATGGGACTGAACGCGCAGGGCGCCCTGTACAAGATGTACAACTCGTTCAGCGCCCCGGGCGACGTCACATATGGCGCCGAAAAGAAAACCCGCAAGGATGAGAATAACGACGACCTCCGGGCCCTCTACAACGGTCTGAGCGCTTCCAGAGAATTACGCCAGCGGTATGTGTACGATCACGTGGACGTCGCGCAGGTCGTCAACTTCCTGGCGGCCCGCGCCGTCACCGGAGACACCGACTGCTGCCACAAGAACTACTATCTCTACTGCGACACCGGGCGAACCGATCTCTGGCAGATGTGGCCGTGGGATGTGGATCTGAGCTTCGGACGCCGATGGATCAGCCACCTGACGTACTGGGACCAGAACCTGATCGCCAATACGCCCCTGTTCATCGGAAGCGGCAGTCGACTGCCTCAGGCGATCTTCGACATCCCGGAAACGCGTCAGATGTACCTTCGCCGCGTGCGTACGCTCATGGACGAGCTGCTCAAACCACCGGGCACGCCGCCCGAGGAACTGCACTACGAGCCGCGCATCGACGAACTGGCGGCGCTGCTGGCCCCCGACGCGGCGCTCGATGCCGCCAAGTGGGGCTCCGATTCCTGGGGCAACGGCTCGACGGCGCCGTGTTGCCCGCAATCCCTGCCGGAGGCGGTGGCCGAACTGAAGGACTCCTATCTGCCCGAACGTAGACGTCTATTGTACGAAGGACTGGTCTCCGGCGCGCGGGAACTGCCGGATGCGCAGCCCGCTGAGACCATCATCTCATTCGGAGTCGTCGACAACACCCCCGTCAGCGGGAATCCCGATGAAGGCTGGATTCAACTGCTCAACCCGAATCGCTACGCCGTCGACATCTCGGGCTGGACGCTAAGCGACGGCGCCGACACGGAGCCTGTCCTCTTCACGTTCCGCGGAGGCACTGTCATCCCGGCCGACGGCGCGCTTTATGTGGCCGTCAGCCGAATCGGCTTCGATAATCGCCGCCAGTGGCCTACCAAGGGTCGGTCGCTGTTCGTCTTGGGCGACTGCGCGCGCAGCCTCCCAGCCTCCGGCACGATCCTCGAACTGCTCGACCGCAGGGGGATGCCTGTCGACCGGATCGTCCTACCATAGCAGGCCACGAGCCGTACAGTCGAGCCGGGGTGACGCGAACCAAGTCTATGTCAGCTCCCAACCCGGTCGGCATTCGCGATCCAGGTACTTGTTCGCCTCCGGCACGTTCGTGACCTTCATGCTCGCCGCGTCCCAGAGCAGGCGCTTGCCTCCGAGCCTCAGTGAAACCGCCCCAAGATTGAAGGCTTCGGAGATCGGTCCGGCCAGCAGGAAATCGCCGTAGGAAGGCTTGCCCGTCTGGAACGCTTCGATCCAGGCGGCGGAGCGGCGGCGCCGGTCGCGTCCGCGTGCATCCGATGCCGCGGTGTTTCGCGACGCCTGGAAGGCGCGGGCCTTCCGCTGCGGGATGATCTGGGGGTCTTCACAGAGGAAACCGCCGAGGATCTTGCCCTTGTCGCCGACAAACATCATGCCCTCGGCGGGCAGCTCGCGGTTGTCTTCTTCGGCCTCGGGCGGCGTCGGCGGCTTGATCCCCCCGTCGTACCAGAACAGATCGAGCGCGGGCCGGGCCCCCTTGGCCGCGAACTTGAATCGGATCGTGCAGGCGAACGGGAAGGCGTAGTCATTGTGGATCTTCCTGCTGACACAATCCTCGATGGTGCAGACGTGGCTCGGCGTCGATTCGACCGCGACCGGAGCGTCCAGATCGAACTCCTGGAAGACCGGCCAGAGACTGTAGTGCCCCATGTCGGCCACCGGCCCGCCTCCGAACTCGTACCAGCCCCGGAAGACCGCATGCGTATAATGCGGATGATAGGGACGGGGCAGCGACGGTCCCAGCCAGAGGTCCCAGTCAAAACCCTTTGGGATCGGGGGCCGGTCGGTCGGAATCGTGGCATACTGCGGCCACACCGGCCGGTTCGACCAGTTGTGAATCTCCCGCAGCGTCCCGATGGCACCGTCGGCAATCCAGCCGGCGACCATGCGAACGTTCTGGCCCTCGCTGGCCGGCAGGAAGTGGGTGCCGACCTTCGTCTGCCGGGCGGTCTCGATGACCAGCCGGGCCTCCCGAACGCGATTGGCCAGCGGCTTGTGCAGCACGACGTGCTTGCCCTTCCTCATGGCCGCAATCGAGACGATCGCGTGAAGGTGGTCGGGTGTCATCACCTTGACCGCGTCGATGTCCTTTTCCTTCTCCAGCAGCTCGCGGTAGTCCGCATAGGAAGCGCAACCGTGGAATCCGCCGGAAGGGGTCTTGTCCGAGTAATACAGCTCAACGACTTCCTTCCCGACGTCGCGGCCGCCGGGCACCCGGCCGGCGCCCTTCCTCCAGTCAGGCCGCCCCAGGCCTGCCGCGATGGTGCTCCGGACGCTGTCGGTGCCCCACTCCACGTAGTCGCTGCTGTCCTTGTTCGGATCGCAGACCGCGACCACCTGTACCTGCGGGGCGGCCAGCAACTGCACCATTTCGGTGAGGCCCTGCGTGCCGCAGCCGATGTTGGCCACGGTCAGCTTCTCGCTCGGAGCGACGTAGCCGGCCCCTCCCAACACGTGACGCGGTACGATGGTGACGGCGCCCGCCGAGGCAGCCGCGTATCTCAGGAATTTGCGACGGTTCATGTCAGATGCCATTGCTTGTCTCCTTGACCGGGTGGATTGACGGATCGTCCAAGCACGGAACGCAAAACGGCCCTCGTAAGACCATGCCCTTATGTTAACCCGCGTACCCGGAATGCACAAGAAGCCGTCGCGGGTTATGGGAACTTGAGGTCCTGCGAATCCGTGCTATGATGGCACGGGCTCGGGCACATGATGCGGCTGACGGGCAAGTACAAGGACCCGCTTCTCTGTGACACAAGGAGTCTCTAATGCGAAAGACCACGATCATCGCGTTCCTGCTTGTTCTGCAGCGACTTGACTCGATTTCTGCTCCAGACGCAAGCGCTGCCGGCGAGGCGCCGGCCCCGATTCGGGCTACGGCACCGAATGTCGTCGTGTATCCTGCTCCGGCGGGCGAGACGTTGTCCACCGATTACGAAGTGCGGGTGGAGGGCCTGAAGGTGGACGCATACCGCGCCCGCGTGCTCGATCCTCCTTTCGCGGGCAAGGAGTGGGACTATGGCGGGCCGTACTCCTTCGCGAATCTCGACATGTCGGGCCCTGTTACGGTTCGCATCACATCCCCACGCTCTCTTCGGAACGTGGTGATCCGGCCGCAATCGTCCGGCGTCCGGCCTGTCATCGTAGACGATCACACGATCACGTTGCCGCTGGAGCGACCGTGCAAGCTCAGCATCGAACCGGACGGCAGGCGAGGCCCCCTGCTGCTGTTCGCCAACCCGCCGGAGACCGATGCCCCCGGAGCCGGCGACGAAGGCGTAATGTATTTCGGGCCGGGCGTACATAAGCCCGAGAGAATCGTCCTCGGCAGCGGCCAGACCCTCTATCTGGCCGGCGGGGCGGTCGTAAAGGCGGAAGTGCTGGTGCAGGGATCGAACATTCGGATCCGCGGTCGCGGTATCCTCGACGGCTCCGATTGGGAGTGGCGCAAGGGCCCGGTGGGCAATCTGATCGCGATTCGCAACAGCAGCAACGTCGAGATTCGCGACATCACGCTGCGCGGCTCCTCGCACTGGACCATCGTCCCCAAGAGCAGCCGGCACGTGACGATCCGAAACGTCAAGCTGTGCAACTCCCGCGTCCAGAACGACGACGGCATCAACCCGTGCAACTCCCAAGATGTGCTGATTACCGACTGCTTCATCCGGAGCGACGACGACTGCGTCGCGCTGAAGGGTCTCGATTTCGAGCGAACGAACAGCAACGTGGAGCGGATCACCGTGGAAAATTCGATCCTCTGGTGCGACCGCGCCCGCATCTTCCTGCTCGGGCACGAGAGCCGTGCCGCCTTCATGCGCGACATCACGCTGCGGAATCTCGACATCATCCACTTCACCATGACGCCGTTCCTGTTCGAGCCGGGCGAGGACATGCGGCTGGAGAACGTCACGGTGGAAAACATTCGGATGCACGGCGAAGGCCAGCGGGAGTTCATTCGTCTGCGCCCGGTGGTGAACCAGTACATGCGAAAGAAGGTCTCCGGATTCATCCGCAACATCCGGTTCCGCAACGTCACGATCGAAGGCCACAGCGGCGAGTATCTCGTGCAGGTCATGGGAGCAGACGCCGAGCACGATGTTCGCGACGTGACGTTCGAAAACGTCTCGATCAACGGGCAGAAGCTGACCCGCGCATCCGAACGGGTCCAGGTCGGCGAACACACTGATGACCTGCGCTTCGATTCTGACGCACCATAGCAGCGATTCAAGGAGAAAACGATATGCGCAGTTCCCTCGTCATCTGGCTCTATTCCGCGAGCCTGCTACTGGGCATCCTCTTTGACGTGCCGACATATGCCGCCGATGAGCCGGAGGCGTTTTCGCCGCCCTTCGGGCTGTTGCTGAGCCGGAGCGAGACTTCGGCCGCTCGCGGGCGACGCGGATTTGGCTTGGACGCCGGTGATCCCATTCGTGAGCGGCTGGTCCAAGGGACACTCTTGGAATTTGCGCCCGAGGAAGGCTCTTTCCCGGAAGGCCAGGAAGGATGGCAATGGAAGCGCGTCCAGTTCGACAAGAACGGTGCGGTCCAGGATCGCGGAACGTGTCTCTACGCGCCCGTTGCGTCGGATGTATCCAAAGTGCTGATCCTCAACGCCTCCGGCCAGAGCGAGACGTACGTGAACGGTGTGCCTCGCGGCGGGGACATCTACAATTACGGTTACGTGCATCTGCCGGTCCTTCTGCACGAGGGCGCAAATCACCTGCTCTTTCGGGGTGGACGTGGTTCATTCAAGGTCCGCCTCTATGAGCCTCCGGCAGCGGTCTTTCTCCAGGAGCAGGACACCACGCTGCCCGATCTCATCGCCGGACAAACGATCGACACCTGGGGCGCCGTTGTGGTCATCAATGCGACCTCCGATCCGGCCGAAGGATTCACGCTGTCCGTAGACGGCACCGAACTGAGCGATGAGGTGACGCCTGTTCCCACCGTGCCTCCCCTGACCGTGCGAAAGGTGGGATTCCGAATCCGGGCCACCGCCCCCATCAAAGGCCAGCGGATCGAAGGAACACTCCGGCTACTGACGCGGGATGGGATACCCTGTCACGAGATGCCGCTGAGTCTCGAGGTCGTCCAACCCGACCAGCGTCGCAGGATCACGTTCATCAGCGAGCTCGACGACACGGTGCAGTATTTCAGCCTGCTGCCTGCCACAGCCGGCCCGCCGGACAATCCGCTGCCCGCTGTCGTCTTGTCGTGCCACGGAGCCGGCGTGGAGGCTCACGGCCAGGCCGGAGCGTACTCGCCCAAGCGGTGGTTCCATATCGTCGCCCCGACTAACCGCCGGCCGTACGGGTTCGACTGGGAGGACTTCGGACGGATGGACGCCATGGAAGTGCTCGATGTCGCACAGAAGACGCTGGCACACGACCTATCCCGCATTTACCTCACCGGCCATTCCATGGGCGGCCACGGAGCCTGGCATCTTGGCGTCACCTACCCCGATCGTTTTGCCGCAGTCGGGCCCAGCGCCGGCTGGCTCAGCCGCTCCTCCTATGGCGGGCGTCGCAATCAAACCACCGACGAGTCTCCGATGGAGGTTCTGCTGAGCCGGGGCCAGAAGTCCGGCGACACCGTCGCTCTGGCCGCCAACTTGAAGCAGCAGGCGGTGTACATCCTGCACGGCGGAAACGACGACAACGTGCCCCCTGCCCAGGCCCGAACGATGGCCGAAGTGCTCGAAGGGCTCCACCACGACTGGGTCTATCACGAAGAACCCAACCAGGGGCACTGGTGGGGCAACGAATACAACGATGGCGGCTCGGCCTGCGTGGACTGGCCTTTCATGTTCGATCGGTTCGCACGCCATGCCCTGGCGCCCTCGTCGGCGATCCGCGAAGTCGATTTCACCACAGCCAATCCGGGCGTGTCGAGCCGCTGCCACTGGCTGGCGATCGAAGGACAGATCCGACACATGGACCTGAGCAAGGCCCACGTGGAGAACTGGCCCCACAAGTGCCTGTTCAAGGGCGTCACAGACAACGTCGCCATCCTGAGGCTGGATGTCGGCCACCTGCCCGCCCGCGAGCCCGTCACAGTGGAGCTCGACGGCCAGACGATTGCCGGAATTCCTTATCCCGACCGGGCCGACTCCATCTGGCTCGAACGGAAGGACAGCCGCTGGCAGAGCGTGGAGAGGCCCCCGCTACGAAACAAAGGTCCCCACCGCTACGGCAGCGTCAAAGAGGAGCTGCGCCATCGCTTCCTGCTTGTCTACGGGACATGCGGGACGGTAGAGGAGAACACGTGGTCCTTCGCCAAGGCACGGTACGACACCGAAACGTTTCTGTATCGCGGCAACGCCTCGCCGGAGATGGTGCCGGACACGGCGTTCGAGCCGTCCCGCTATCGCGACCGCACGGTGGTTTTCTACGGCAACGCACAGACGAACTCCGCCTGGTCCGCCCTTTTGAGCGACAGCCCGGTACAGGTCCATCGAGATCGAATCCAACTCGGAGACCGCACCTTCGAAGGGGACGACCTCAGCGCGGTCTTCGTCCGACCTCGGCCGGACAGCGACATCGCGTCAGTCGTGGTCATCGGCGGCGCCGGGCCGGTCGGCATGCGGTCCACGTATTCGCTGTCGCTCTTCACGCCGTTCGTTCGCTATCCGGACTGTGTGATCAGACGAGTCGACCGGAACCGTGCCCAAGATTCACGTCCTATCGCGGCCGGCTACTTCGGACTGGACTGGTCGATCGAAAACGGAGAGTTCCTCTTCTCCGACCAGAAAGGAACGGCGCAGCGATAGACCGCTCCCGGCTTCACTCCCCGCCAGAGGAAGGCAAAATGTCTGCACACACTCGGCGATTTGCACCAAACGTCTCGCGAGCAAAGGGCCAATGCCTCCCGCAGAGCTGGAGGCTTGGAACGTGAACACTCACAGCAGATTGTTTGAGGGCCGCCTGCGGCCGAGGTCAATCGAACATCTGCATCTGATCCAAGCAGCGATCCTCGACTTTCCGTCAGCGGACGTACTCGCGGATCGCTTTCCCGCTCCGCGCCCACCATCCGCAGGGCAGGTCAAGGACTGCTGGCAGTGCCTCCGGACTCGTGGCGGCGATCCCGGGCATCGTGCCGGAAGAACCATCACCGCATGGTCGCCGATTCGCACGAAATCCCGCTGCGTCTGTCAGAAATCCGAGCGAGACATGAGAGAGTTCCCCCGTTTCCGGGCTCCGGCAGCGGCAACATCGGCGATGGCGGCGAGCGAGTAGACCCCGTTGACGGCAGCCACGTGGTCGAATATACTGCCGGACATGTTGCCGGGTGAGTCAGGATGCTCTTGCACCAGGCGATGTGCGCCTCTCCGCCCGGCTGACACCGATCCTCTACCAGACACGAAAGTGTGGTCCTATGCATTACAAGAGTGAACCAGATGCGCGCGACGCCATGCGGCAGACGCCAGCGGACCAGCGAGCCGATGCAAGCAGGCGAGGCATGTTACACTGGGCGGGAATGCTGATCCTCGGCGGATTTGCGGCGCGAACGGCCCAAAGCGAGCAGAAGAACGAAGCCACGTTTGCCGGTCTCACCGAGAAGGACCACGTCGATATCGACAAGCCCTGTGCCGATATCATCCAAATGGCATATCAACTGGGACATGACTACGAGTCACGGCATGGAGGCTGCTGCCGGTGCACGGTGGCGGCGTTGCAGAAGGCCATCGGGTTTGTTCCCGGCGACAAAGGACTTTTCCGGGCAGCGAGCTGCCTCGATGGCGGTGCGACGCCAAACGGGATACAGAATTGCGGGGCCTTCACGGGCGCGGGGATGTTTATCGGCTGGACGTGCGGTCTTGAGACGTTCGGAAACACGGGCTTGTCTCACCGGCTGATGCGCGAAGTCTTTCAGCGCTTCCAACAAGAATATGGGAGCGTCTTGTGCAAAGACGTTCGCGAACGCGCCGGCCGAGACTGTCCGGAGGTCGTCGGCAGAACGGCCAGGTGGACGGCCGAAGTGTTGCTGCGTCAATTCGCCAATGCCGGCCCAGAGCAGCACCTCTGAAGGGCGGAGCGAAAATGTTGTGCCGCTTCTGGCGAGGAGGATGACACGGGCATGATTTGCCGCAAACGCTTTACTGAAAAGGGTTTGCGGCAATGGGCGGTATTGGACTTGAACCAACGACCTCCTGCGTGTCGAGCAGGCGCTCTAGCCATCTGAGCTAACCGCCCTCAATTGGCGACCGGCGTATCGTAGGATCAACGCAGGGAAAAAGCAAGGAATTTTGCCGAAGTTCTGAGAATTGTCCGCCCTGGCACAGAGGTACACCCTGCAGACCCCCGACAGCCTGGTTGCCCGTCGATCAGAGTTCCAGATTCCGCCGGACGACAGCCGCCGCCGAGAGAGTGCGTGTGCTGCTGCCGCACTGGACGGTCAGCGAGATCAGGACGCTCTTGGGCTCGCCATTCGTTGCCAACGTCCGCGTGAAGCTGGCGTCCGTGACGTGGTCGCAGAGCACGTATTCCTTGTCATCGCTGTTGGTGATCAGATACAGCTTATTTTCGGCCGCACGGAACTCGTAGGTGATTCCTTCAAAGGCGGGAGTGAAGAAGCTGCATTGGGTCGCCGAGACGTTCGGATCAACCGCGTGCGCCGTGCGGAGCTGCGTGGTCATTCGAGTCAGCGCCTGGCGGGCATTGTTGATCGATTGGAACATCTCCTCGTTCTCGCGGAAGTTGATGAGCGAAGCGTTGAAGGCCACCGCGACCGCCGTCATCAGAATGGCACAGATGGCCAGGCTGATCAGGCACTCCGCGATCGTGAAGCCGGCGGCGCTTCGATGAAGACTCTGCTTGCGTTGCATATGGTCGTCCCCCAGGGCGCAGTGAGCGTCCAGAACCAACTCCTGGCCCGATCAGTATCGGGCACGGATCCAACTGGCCGAACTGACTTCTCGCCCGTTCAGGAACACCTGAACCGTGACCCGCGCGAATGGCGTGTCAAAATTGTCCAGCTTGACTTCGTCGAAGTCCGTTTTGCTGACCTTCTTCACGGTGACGCGCTGACTGAAATGGGCCAACGCGTTCAGCGGGTTCCGGTGGGCGTCGATCGGCGCGCCGAGCGCGGCGCTGTCGAAGTCGTCAAAATCATCCACGTCATCATAGACGGTGACCGTCGCTTCCCCATTGAGGCCCAGAGCAGTCCAGGTCGTCTCGTCCGGGTCCGCCACCGGCAGCATCGCTGTGAGCTCGCGGATCTGTTCGACGAGGAACTCGGCGGTCGAGATGTCGGCGCCGCTTGCGTTGGCCTGCGTGAAGGAATTGCTGGCCACGACGAGCGCCGTGATGGACAGCCCCACCAGGATGATCGAGATCAGGATCTCTACGAACGAGAATCCCTTCGAACGTCTGGACTCCTTCATATCACACCCCCTCGCACGCCGCAGCCGTCTATTTGCCGGAAACCAGGCTCGACATCTTGAAGATCGGAAGGATGATGCTCATGGCGATGAATCCGACCAGAACACCCATGAGACAGATCATGATCGGCTCGATCATCGATGTCACCGCTTTGATCACGGCCTTCAGCTCGCGGGCATAGAAACCCGATACGTCTCGCAGGACCTCCGCCATGTTGCCGGAGTCCTCACCACTTCGAATCATCTGCACGACGCTGCTGGGCATCAACGTATAGCGGGCCAGACTGGCGGCAATCTTCTTGCCCTGTCGCACCTCCTCATAGACCCCCAGCCACATGTCCTTGAAGAGGACGTTGCCGGAGATATGGGCGGTGATGGACAAGGTGTTGAGAATCGGCACACCGGCCCGCGTCAGCACACCCATGGTGTGAAGACTCCGCGTGATATAAAGGCTGCGGCACAAAGTGCGGATCAGAGGCAGCACCAGCTTGGCCTTGTCCCACCAGAGGCGGCCGGTCGGAGTGTTGATGAAGTAGTGCAGGGCCCAGAAGGCCGCACCGATCACCGGGATGATAAGATACCACCGCGTCCGCAGAAAATGACTGGTCGCCATCAGGACGATCGTCGGCGCCGGAAGAAGATGCTCCTTGCCCTGGAAGATGGCGGTGAAACGCGGCAGCACGAAGCACAGCAGAAATGTCGTGACGCCTATGGCCATGGCGGCAATGATGACAGGATACACCATGGCCCCTTTGACCTGCGAGCGTGTCTCCGCTTCCTGGTCCAAGTACTCGGCCAGCTTCTGGAGCATGTCGCTGAGGGAGCCGGAGGCCTCCGCCGCCGCCACCATGTTCACATACAGATTCGTGAAGACCTGCGGGTGCTCGGCCAGGGCCTGCGAGAAGCTGTTGCCCTCTTCGATGCGCAACTTCAGGTCGCGGAGGACGCCCTGGAATTTGGCGTTGTCCGACTGCTCGCAGATTCCCTCCAGCGCATCCTGGAGGCTGATGCCGGCCCGGACCATGACGGCCAACTGGCTGGTGAAATGCAGGATGTCCTTGCGGCTGGGTCCGAACTCGATCCGGAACCCCTTCATCTTCCCGACGAGCGAATTCGGAGCGGCGTAACTCTCGGCCTGGCTGTGGCTGCGTCGGCTGCTCCCGGTCGCCTGGGATTTTGTACTCTGCCAGTCCTCGGACGCGGCCGCGTGGTTCTCGTGCTCTTGGACGGTTTGTAGCGCCATGTCAACCTCACTCACTTGTCTGCGGCGGCCTTCACCAACTGGGGAGAATTGTCCATCTTTCCCGCCGTGACCAGAATCTTCTCCATCTTTCCCGGGTTGCTCGAACGGACGATCGCCTCATCCCGATCGATGAACCCTTTGAAGTACATCTCGGCAATGCCGTGGTCCATGCTCTGCATGCCCAACCGACGAGAGGTTTCGATGATATTGGGAATCTCGTAGATTCGGTTTTCCCGGATGCAGTTGCGCGTGGCCGAAGTGCACAGCAGGATCTCGGTGCAAGGCACCATACCCGGCTCGTCGATTCGGCGGAACAGGGTCTGCGAGATGACAGCCTGCAACGTGTTGGCCAGCATGGTCCGGATCTGGTTCTGCTGGCCGGCCGGATAGATGTCGATGATCCGCTCGATGCTCTGCGGCGCGTTGATCGTGTGTAGCGTGCTGAAGACCAGGTGGCCGGTCTCGGCGGCGGTGATCGTGAAGCTCGTGGTCTCCAGGTCTCGCATTTCACCGACCATGATGATGTCCGGGTCCTGACGCAGGGCGTGCCGAAGCCCGGAGGCGAAGTTCGGACAGTCCGATCCAATCTCGCGCTGCTCGACCATGCACCGGTCGTTCTCAATCAGATACTCGACGGGATCCTCCAGCGTGATGATGCGCTTGCTGTATCGCGAGTTGATCAGGCCGATCATGGCCGCCAGCGTCGTGCTCTTTCCCGAACCGGTATGGCCGGTCACCAGGACCAGTCCTCGCGGCAGGTCCGTCAACTCCTTGACGATGGGCGCCAGATGCAGATCGTCGATGTTGTGCACCTGATTGGGAATTACGCGGAAGCTGATGGCCACTGTATCCCGCTGGAAATGGGCGTTGACGCGGAAGCGATGGCCGCCGGTGATCTCCGTCGAGAAGTCCAGGTCGCGGAGTTCCTCGAACTTCTTCATCTTCTCGGGGCCCACCATGGCCAGCACCATGGCGCGTGCGTCCTGATCGGTGACCGGCGGAGCCTCCATGTCGATCAGCTCCGTGTCCCGTCGCAGCACCGGAGGCATCCCCACGTTGATATGCACGTCACTGGCGCGATTCTCAATGGCCAGTGCGAGAATGTTCTTGATGTCAATCATAACCTCATCCTGTCCTGAGACTCAAAACGGTTAGTCCAGATTCTCCACGAACACCTCGTCCTCGGTCTGCCCGTAGACCTCGGTCACGCGAAGCACTTCCTCGACGGTGGTCAGGCCCTTCTTGACCTTCTGCATTCCGTCTTCGAACAGCGATGGCTGGCCGCTGGCGTGGAACGCACGGCGCATGCTCGCGACGGAGGCATCCTGGTTGATGATGTCGCGGAATTTGTCGTCGATGACCAGCATCTCGAAAATACCCACGCGTCCGGAGTAGCCGGACCCTCGGCAGGCCTCGCAACCGGCGCCGTGGACGAGCTCGTTCGGGTTGGCGCCGACTCGCTCGACGTATCGACGCCAGCGGTCCGGGATCTTATAGGTTTCCTTGCACTTGGGGCAGATCCTTCGCACCAGTCGCTGGGCCACGGCGGCATTCAGCGAGGCGGCGATCAGGTACGCGTCGATGCCGATGTTGACCAATCGCGTGACGCTGCTGGCCGCATCGTTCGTATGCAGGGTGGAGAGCACCAGGTGGCCTGTCAGCGCCGCCTGCACGGCGATCCGCGCCGTCTCATTGTCGCGAATCTCGCCGATCATGATGACATCGGGGTCCTGGCGGAGCAGACTCCGCAGGGCCGCCGCAAACGTCAGTCCGGCACGTTCATTGACGTGAACCTGGTTGCAGAAGTCCAGTTCGTACTCGACCGGGTCTTCCACCGTGGAGATGTTCAGCCGCTCGCCATCCATCTGGCACAGCGCCGAGTACAGCGTGGTGCTCTTGCCCGATCCGGTCGGACCGGTCACCAACAGAATCCCGTGCGGCATCGCCACCTGTTGGGCGAATGCCTGACACACGTCCGCCTCCATGCCGACGTGTTCGAGCCCCCGGACGATCGACTGACTGTCGAGGACACGAATCACGGTCTTCTCGCCGCGGTTGGTCGGCAACGTGGAGATACGCAGGTCGATGGCTCGCCCTCCGACGATGGCGGACACCTTGCCATCCTGAGGAACCCGACGCTCGGAGATGTCGAGATTCGCCATGATCTTGATGCGTGAGACAATGGCCGGATGCATCTTGATGGGAGCCTGCATCGCCTCGAACAGCACGCCGTCGATGCGATAGCGAATCCGGGTCTTGGTCTCTTTCGGCTCGATATGAATGTCGCTGGCGCCTTCGCGGATGGCGTTGCTGATGAGGTAGTTGACGAATTTGATGACGGGCGATTGTCCCGCCATCGACTCGAGGTCTTCCGAATCGTCCTGCTGATCCTGAACCACCTCGACTTCCGTCATGTCGTTGATGATGTCGTCCAGGTTGGTGTCGGCTTCCTCCTGCACCTTGAACGACTCACAGATGGCGTTGATGTCGTCGGCGCTGCACACCACGACCCGGACGTTCATTCCGGTCTGGCGCTTGACATCCTCAATGGCAAAGACGTTCGCCGGCTCACTGGTGGCCACCAGCAGGGAATCCTCCTCGACGGCGACCGGCACGACACTGCTTCGCTGAATGAAGGCGATGTCCAGCTTCTCGAAGGCGCCCTTCTCCACCTCCTCCGGAAGGATGTGGCGGAATTCCAGTCCGCCCAGCTTCGCCTTGGCGTGCAGCACGTCATCCGTCTTGACCCAGCCTTCCTTGAGCAACCACATGGCGGCATCCACACCGGGGCGGTTCATCAGTTCCCTGCGCAGTCGACCGTACTGTTCGTCCGTGATCTTGCCCATCTCCAGCAGGATGTCTGCGGCATCGCGCACGTGCGCATGACTGGTCGGCTCCGGAGAGTACAGGTCGCTGAGACCGCGCACTTCCTCGTCGTCGGAAAAGACCGTCGCCGCCGGACGAGGTTCCGGTTTGGAACTCGACGCCGGCGGAGCACTCGCTTTTGAATTGGATAGGAAACGTAGCATCATTGCGCCAAGTTCAATTGGATGGTCAGATCTTCGGTTCCCACGTCAAGGCCCGCCTCATCGCCTTTCCAGGTCAGTTCAACGGAGCTGGCGGCAATCTGGGTGACGACGAACCCTTCGATGAGATCGCCCTGCCGGAGAATCCGGTCGTTGATCATGCAGGCGTTCCCCTCGTCGGATCGCATCACGCTGAGCAGAGCCAGGTTCGCGACCTTCTTCTTGATCATCTCGCGTCGAATCAGTGCGGCCTTCGCCCGATCGTCCTGCACCGGGACCGCCTCGTCCTTGGCCGCTCCCATGAGCGCCTCGACCTCGAAGGGGTTCTTCGCAAGCTCGGCTACGCCGATCTGAAAGACATCGGAGAACTCATAGAACTTGTTGACGATCTCGTCCATCCGGCTGACCATTTCCGTACTGACTCCCGTCAACCGGCTGATGGCCGCCTCAATCTTGGCTTCCTCGTCCTTGTTGGGTCGGGCCGAGGCCGATTGAGGCCGGCTCTTGTGAATCATGTATCCCAGACACAGCAGGCCGATCGCGACCAGAATCGCCACGAGAATCGTGCTCTTGCGGAGGTTCTTGCTGTTGGCCGCAACGGTCAGGAACTCCTGCGTATCGCCCTTGTTGCGGGCGCTCGTTTCTCCGTGGCCCGGACTTCCGGTCTCATTTCCCGGCATCTCTCCGGGGCTCTGTTCATGCAGAAAAGACAACATATGCCAACTCCATCAATCCCCGATCTCGACTACACCTGCGTGCGCTCCTCATGGAACACCCGCCCGGGTCACACTGTTTTGTTCTGGAAGAAGATGCTCAGAATGAACTCGGCGCCAATTTCACCTTGCCCGTCCTTGTTCTTCTCCAGATTGAGTTCCCGAAGCTTCATGATGCGCGGCAGCTTCTCAATCTCCAGCAGGAACGAATAAAACGCATTGAAGTTGCCGACCAGCTTCATGGTCAGAGGCTGCTCCACGTACCCGTTGTTGTCCTTGCGGACCAGAGTGCGAATGGTCTTGGGCTGCAACCCCTGTTTCTGGGCGATCACCGTGACCTGTTCGAGAACCTTGTGGATCTCGCTGGTGGGGGGCAGCTTGCTTTCGAAGAAGCGGATCGCCTCCTCCAGTTGGCTGAGCTGCTTGTTGAGGTCTTCCGCCTTGTTGGTGGCTTCCTCGAACTCGATGAGCTTGGCCCGCTTGCCGTCGACGCGCTGCCGCGCCACGGCCAGGTGCTGATTGGCGGGTTTAATCATGAATTGGTAGCCCGCCGCCGCCACACCGAGCAACAACACGAAGAAAATGGCTTTTCTAAGGCCGCTGGTCATAGTCATACTCCTGTCGCCGAGAACCCGTGACGCCGGGTTCTCGGGGTTTGCTGGACCCAATCGAAATTAGAACTGGTAGATGGAGTGTTCGGCGCGGGATCGAATCTCGTCCACGTCTTCCTTGGTCAGGTGCACTTCGCCGGCCAGCATCGCCTTGAGCTTGAAGTGCCGGAACGAGGTTCCTTCCACCTTCTTTTCCGCCGACTCCACCAGAACGACATTGTCCAGGAGAAGGGAATTGCCCAGACGCCGGATGTATTCGGCCACCTGAATATCGCTGGGCGCCATGCCCTCGATGTCCATGTGCGTATCCAGTTTCTCCTCGGCCGAAAGCCTTGCCGCCGACTCATTCCCCTTCCTGCTCTGCGCGGCTTCATATTTGTTCTGGGAAGACTTGCCGCGAGCGCTCCCCTTCGACTCCTCCGCCTGACGGACGTCCAGCTTGACCAGAGAAACGCCGACCGGCAGAGTATTCGTCAAGGAGGCCAGAAGAACGCTGCGCGGCACCGGCTCGATCAGCTCAGCGGTCGTCAGCGCCGTCTTCATCATCTCCTTGCGTTTGGTCTGCAACTCCTCGAACTTCTTGATCGATTCCTGCATTCGGGCCATCCTCGCGTTCACCAGCGATTCCTCGGTGCCGCAGGCCCGCTGCCGGATTTTGATCGTGACAAAGGAGCCCCCGAGGGCCGCCATCACTACAGAGAACAGCACGAGGCACATCAGATTGGCTCTGCGTGACTCGTTGCTCTGCACATAGTCATCCGGTACGAAATTTATGTTCGGCATTGCTTCTCTCCGTCTGCGGAGTCCCTATTGGTTGTCAAACCCCGTTCAACACAGGCTCAGACCGAACGCCAGGGCCCAACTGACCTTGTCGCTTCTGCGGTCCAAGCCGAATCGATCGGGGTCGCTCACAGTCGTGGCCGCCATGCAGTCTCCCATCTGCGCCTGGACCTCCAACTGCCGGGCCACGGTGCGATAGATGTCCGGTTCCACCGCCAGCCCCGACAGGAAGATCAGACGCTCGATCTGCACATTCTTGTAGGTCGCAAGAAACTGCCGTCGGCCAGCGGTCAGCTCCATCACCAGCCGGCCCACCATGGGCTCTTCCTTGAGCAGCTTGGCCCCGATCGGAACTGAACAGGCGTACAGCGGATTCTTGTGCCGGCTGATCACCATGTTCGTGCAGTCCGGCTGGATGTCCAACAGCATGACGATGGCATCCAGATCGGTCTTGCGACGACCGAAGAAATGGGCATAGCACGTCGCCAATGCCACCGGCCAGACGCCGATGGAGCTGAGGGCGAGACCGGCCCGCTCATAGATCGCCAGGTGGCGGTCGATCACGGCCCGCTCCGTCGCCAACACCATGACGTTGTCCTGCTCCGTGGGAATGTACTTGATCATGGTGTTCTTCTGAATCGGTTCGAACGGCAGCTTCTGCTTGATCTTGGCAAAGATGGCATCTTCGATCTTGCCGTCGAACTTCTTGGGCCAGCGAAGGTGATCTACATAGACCTCGTTGGCCGGCAGGGCCGCCACGACCTCTTTGCCCTTGAAGTGTCCGTTTGCGGTCGCCTCGCGCATGACGTCCACGGCCCAACGCTGCCAGCGGGCCGTCCCGGCGACGATCTCCGCCGGACGATTGACGTACTGACCGGCAAGCAGCAAGGCTTCCTCTGTCCCGTTCGTCAGTTGCGCGAGCTTCAGGCAGTCATTGCCCAAGTCGACCCCGATAAGATGCGAGCGTTTTTTCAGGAGTCCAAACATACCTGTCCGACCTACCTCAATACGGGTTGATAGTGCTTACTCTTGTCTCGACTGCCGGCATGTGTTTCAGACTGGCTTCTCATGAACCCCCTCTTTCCCTTTCTTATAGCGCGGCGTTGGTCCTGGAACTCGATCTTTCGGCAGTGCTACTTCGACCATCCGTGCCGCGCCACTTAAAATATATCAACCGAACACCACGGGACAAAAGGCGGCACGGGAGATTGGACCGTTGGAGCGCATTCACAGTCTCCCTTCCGCCGGCGGACATCCGATAACACGGTGAGATGATATCCGCGCCGCCGGAGGCCCTGCGCAGGTCGGTGGGGACACAGGAACGCGGCATGACTACAAAAAGGGACCTGCCGTTTCGTGGCAGGGCTGGGGGGATGAATTGTTTCGGTGTCTGTCGGTCGGTTCTGGCACGCCGCACCCCGACCGGAGCGGCCTCATTCAGCTTTGAGACGCCGCGTCATCAGGTCCTCAATGGCGGATCGCACCGGTTTGTTCTCGAAAAGGACCTCGTAAACCGCTCTGGCAATCGGCATTTCCACGTTATATTTGGACGCCAGGGAGGCAACCGACTCGCAGGTCGCGATGCCCTCGACCACGGAATCCGTGGCGCTCTGGGCTTCGGCCAGAGTCTGCCCCCGGCCGATTCGCTCGCCAAAGGAACGGTTGCGCCCGGACGGCGAAATGCACGTGGTCACCAGATCGCCCAGGCCCGTCAGCCCGGCGAACGTCTGCTCGGTGGCGCCCATGGCCAGCCCCAGCCGGGTGATCTCCGCCAGTCCACGTGCGAGCAGGGCCGCCTTGGCATTGTCGCCGGCGCGAACGCCATCGATAATACCCGCCGCGATGGCAATCACATTTTTCATTGCGCCGGCCAGCTCGACTCCCACAACGTCCGGATTTGTATAGACGCGAAGCCACGGACAGGTGAACGTGCGCTGGACGCGAACGGCCAGCGACGTGTCCACGGAGGCGGCGCACGCCGTCGCCGGCAACCGCCGCGCCAGCTCGTCGGCGATGGTCGGCCCACTCAAGACAGCGGCGGACACATCTCCGCCCAGCACGTCTGCGAGGACTTGCGTGGGACGCAGCAGCGTGCCGTTCTCGATCCCCTTGGCCACCGACACAATCGGCACGCCGGAAGGGACATGGGCCTTCAGACGGTTCCAGACGCGGCGCATGTATTGGCATGGCACCGCCGAGACGATCAGGTCCGCGCCGGTCATGGCATGATCGTCTCGCGCCTCAAAGACGAGCACAACCGGAAGCCTGTAGCCCGGCAGAAACTTCGTGTTCTCGCGTTGGCGTTCGATCTCGGCAAGCTGTCCGGCGTCATAGCCCCACATGCGCGTCGGCACGGCCTTCTCGCACAGCAGCATGGCCAGCACGGTTCCCATGCCGCCGTCGCCAACGATCGAGACATTCTTGAATCCTTCCTGTGGCATCGCAAAACCCCATTCACGAGGATGGTGACCGATTCATTCGCGACGCATTAGAACCCCGAACGCCTCGCCTGTCAATTCCGGTGCAGGCACGGCAGCATGGCAAACCAGGAGATACTTCGTATCAGGCGAGGAGCCGCGCGTCACTCGCCATACTCCCACGTGAAGTTGCAGACGTCGTCGGCGGTGCCATACAGCCCGTCGTACCCGGCGCTGATGAGGATGAAGGAACCCGGCCGGCTGGGACGGCTCTGCCCGGGCCTCTTGTCGCTCATGGTGTTCCGGTAGAACCGCCTGGGATCGGACAGCGGATGCACGGCGTTCGGCTCGCCCGGCACGCCCAGGCCGACGAGCACTTGATTGTCCCGATAGTCGTAGATGTTCGCCGGATTGTCGGGGTCGTTCACGTCGTGGGCCGTTCCTTCTCGGTCGGCTCGATAGTAGAGGATGGGCATTCCGGTCTTCTTGCCGCTCGGGCGCCTCTGCGGATAGGCATCGCAGAGAATGAGAAGACCCTCGTCGAATGGCCCTGTGTTGCCCTTCCCATAGACATCGACCAATCGAAAGGCGTTGGCGTTCTCGGCCTGGAGGTAGGGTCCCTTCCGCGCCGTCAGGTTGTCCGTATCCGGGTTCCCGGGATAGAGTCGTGCCGCGCCGTTAGGGTCAAGACCATCGGCCCGAAAGCCTGACCTGGAATGGAAACCGATCAGGTCTCTGCCCATCACCGCCTCCGCCAGCTTCATCGCTCCGCAGCAGGGTGCACCGATCGGGTCATTCGCATCCGAAGGCGGAAAACCCCCGGACTCGTTCGAGAAAAGCTCCAGCGCCGTTTCTATCGAACGCAACTGCGCCAGATGACGGACATCCACGCTGTGGATAATGATCCGCGACGATATAAGCCAATACACCAACACTGGCACAAGGACCAGTATGAGTATCAGCAAGAGCAACCCTGTGTGGTTCCGCATCGCATGGCCCTTTCCCAATCGGTCGTTCGCACGCAGACAATCATGCCTTTCGCAGACGACGACGTCAAGTGGAAGCAACGCGAAAGAGACTGAGGGCGGACGGACGGCAAATGGTGGCGGAATCGGGCCGCGGCTCCTGATCGCCGCTCCTGGGCCCGTCCTGCCCTCTCCGCCTTCGGCGGATCATCTCGACCGCGCTGTCCTTCTTGTCACCCTGAGCGGAACGAAGTGGAGTCGAAGGGTCTGGCTGCGAAGACGTCAGTCCCTCGGCCCAGGTATGGGACCTTCGAATTGCCGGCAGATTGCCACGTCGAGGATACCTTCAGGAAGCGCAAACCATGACCTATTCGATGCCGGATTCCTCCATGGCACTTCGCTCCAGTCGGAACGACAATGCGGATGCGGCAGACTCACATGCCACCATCTTCCGATCGCACCGACGGAGGGCCGTGCCGTCAGTGTCCGACCGTATCCATGGCGTCGGGTTTGAGGCGGCGCAGTTCGGGCAACTGGTTTCGCCCCATGCGGACTTCGATGACCACGGAACTTTCGCCGTACTGCTCATCGAGGATCTGTCCGTGCTTGCGGAGAAAGCTGTGGATCTTGCCGTCGGCCGGACGACTGCGGACGCGCAGCACAACGTCTCCGCCGCGGTAAAACTCCATGACCTTACGGGCCAGCGCATCGAGCCCCCGTCCGCCCCGCGCGGAGATCGATACGGCATCCGGATAGACCGTCTCAAGCATCTCCAGCGAGCCGATGTCTTTGATGGCATCGATCTTGTTGAGCACGGGCAGCGTAGGCTTGCCTGCGCAGCCGATCGCATCGAGAACGGCGTGGACCGATTCCATCTGCCCCAGCACATCCTCGTTCGACACGTCGATCACGTGAAGCAGCAGGTCCGCGTTGACCGCTTCCTCCAGCGTCGCCTTGAACGAGGCCACGAGCTGATGCGGCAGCTTCCGGACAAACCCCACCGTATCGCTGAGGAGTACTTCCACTCCCTTGGCGGGCGACCACTTCCGCGTGCGCGTGTCCAACGTGGCGAACAGGCGATCCTCGACGAACGCACCCGCATCGGTCAGCGCGTTGAGCAGCGTGCTCTTGCCCGCGTTGGTGTACCCGACCAGGCAGATCTTGAAGAGGCCGTGTCGGCCCTCGATCTCGCGCAGTCTGCGATCGTCGATCTCCTCCAGTTCCCGCTTCAGTTCGCTGATCCGCTTGCTGACCAGGCGTCGGTCGATTTCGAGCTGCTGCTCGCCGGGACCGCGCGTACCGATGCCGCCGACGGCGCCGGCCGCCGTAGCACCTCCGGCGCCCGCAACCGTGTCGAGGTGCGACCACATCTGCGTCAGCCTCGGATACGTGTACTCCAGTTGGGCCAGCTCCACCTGGAGCTTGGCCTGCTTGGTCTTGGCCCGCGTGGCGAAGATGTCGAGAATCAGCTCGCTGCGGTCCAGCACCTTGGTCTCGGTGATCTTCTCCAGCTCGCGGATCTGGGCCGGGGACAGGTCGTTGTCAAAGATGATCACGTCGGCCTTGAACCGTCGGACCCGCTGGCCAAGCTGAAGGGCCTTGCCCTTGCCGATATAGGTGGAGGGGTTGATCGTACGGATTCGCTGCTGAAACCGGTCCGCGACAACCGCTCCGGCACTCTCAGCCAGGGCGGTCAACTCGGCCAGACCATCCGATCCGTTCGATTTGTACAGGTTCGCGGCCACCAGGATGGCCCGCTCTTTTCTGACTCTCAGCGTCTGACGCAACTTTTCCAAGTATAGGCATACCTCCCAAGAATACAGGCAGAATAGCACGTTTTCGGTGGTTTTTCAAGCCTGGCCGAGGCCCAGAGAGGCGAATTCCGCGTTGCGGGCGCGTCCGACCAGGCCCCACGCCAGGCCTATAATCTGCCGAAAAAGCGACCCGGCTCGCGATTTTGGCCTTGCAAACGCGTGACCGACCGATTAGGTTAACTGGTTCACGCGTTGTGTCGAAGTTGGGAGTACGTGCTCCCGCAAGTTCGGGTTTGTGGCTGGATAGCCGTTGTTAAGGAGTCCCCTGAGTGTTGAAAGTCAAGGTGCGTACAGGCGAGTCGGTACAGCAAATGATCAGGCGCTTCAAGAAGCTCTGCGAGAAAGAGGGCCTGATTCGTGACATGAAACGCAACGCGTATTACGAGAAGCCCTCCGAGCGCGAACGCCGACGCATGCGAAAAGCCCAACGGGCGGCAAGACGCTAACCCACCGCGTCTTTGCTATCCCCCCCCCGAAGTCCATCCGAGCAGATACGAGTTTCCCCTCGCTCTGCTCGGTTTCTGTTTGTTCCGATGGCTGGCTCCGCAACCGCCCAGTCTCTGCGCCGATGTCACCTGCACGATTCCTGCTCGACCGCTTGAGGGTGGTCGTCCGAGACCGCACCGAGATCGGCGGCACGAGCGTTGGAGACCACCTGTTCGACGGTCTTGCAGCCCGGTATGACACACGAGACCGCCGGATGTTGCAGGCACCATGCCAAGGCCCACTGCGCCATGGGAACGCCCTCGGGGACCTCCTTGCGAACCTCTTCGACCTGCTCGGCCATGCGACACCGCTGCTCGTCACTCTGCCAGACGGCCCGGATATCCGTCCGGCCGAACCGGGCGTCTTTGCCGTACTTGCCGCTCAGAAAGCCGCTGGCCAGAGGGACGCGAGCCAGCACGCCGAGCCCCTGCGACAGCGCAACATCAAAAAACTGTCCCTCCGCTTTCCGTTGGAGTCGATTGTAGACGACCTGGATAGCGCCGGCCCCCATATCGGAAGCCTGGTCCACCTGATGTGTCCCCCGATAGCTGCTGCTGATCGATACGCCGAGATGCCGCACGACGCCCGATTCGACCTGCTCTCGCAACATCTCCCACAATCCCGGCGTGCCGAACATCGCATCGGTCCCGCTGTGGAACTGGTACAGGTCGATGTAGTCCGTCTGTAGCGCCTCGAGCGAAGCCTCCAATTGCCCTCGAACGAGCGCAGGCTCGTAGACATCGTCCCGCTCGAACCGCCGCTTGAACCGGTGGCCGAACTTGGTCGCCACAATCCACTGGTCACGCCGGCCCTTGATTGCCTGCCCGATGAGCCGCTCGGAGAGGTGGTCGCCGTAGCACTCGGCGGTATCGATCAGGTTGATGCCGAGTTCGGCGGCCCTGTCCACCATCGCGTCGACCTCGGCCTGTTCGAAGGTCTTGCCCCACTCGCCACCAAGCTGCCATGTCCCTAAGCCCACGACCGATACCTTCAACCCTGTCTTGCCCAACCGGCGGTACTTCATGATGGTCGATCCCTTTCGGCAGTACCCGATCGGACAATCAGGCAATCTGAGCGGTGAAGCCACAGAGCTGACAGAAATCTCTCACCTGCCGGCCGTAATCACCGTAGAAGAAGATCTGGTGGAAACCTGGGAAACTGAGCACCGGATGGCTGCCGTCGAACTTGACCTTGACCGAGACGACGCAGCCGCCGCTGGGAGGCACCTCCATGTTGTCGGCCACAGTGCCGACCGAGACGAGCACGGTTGAGGGCTTGTCCTGGCTGCCGGGCAGTAGATCGATGCTCGTGACGCGTTGCCCTTCTCGCCAAATCGTTCGCGGGACCGCGTCACGGTTGCCGTGATGGTGCTTGATGTCGAACGGCTCGGGCCGCTGATCGAAGCCGTTCAGCCGGGTCGGGCATGAGCAATGCGCGCCGATCACCGTCTCGTCCGTCGTGTCGGCGACCGGGTCCTGCTGGAACCCCGGGCGGTCGAACAGGTAGTGGGTCATCACCAGCGACGCCACCGCACCGAGGTCGGCCTCGCAGGCGGCCGGGATACCGTCATCGTTCATCCGCGACCATGCGATGCAGGGCAGGCTGACCTCGATGTTGCCGAGGGCCCCAAGGCAGTCCATCGTAATGGCGTCGGCGCCCTCTCGTTCGAGAATCCGGCCTGCGACGCAGTAGCTCTTGAGACCGTTGACCACATCCTGGCGCGTCGCATCGATCCGGCGGCGCGCCCGGCGCATGTACTCGTCGGCCATCGCCAGGATCGCTTCGCTGTCCGGCGTGCGACGGTACTCCTCGATGAAGGAGGAAGCCGGGATGTGCCGCAGCGAGATGCCCGTGTCGGCCAGGGGCGCATCGAACCGCCGGTCGCCCTTGATGACCACGCAGCGGGTCTGCGCCATCTTCGCCCTGGCGCAGAGCATCTTCATGCCGTAGGCGGGCTGACTGAAATCGTTCGTCGCATACACCACGCAGCCCGGCGTATCGGCTACGTTGACGGTGTTCGTCGTGAACGACGTTCCCAACGGAGAGAAGATGATCGAGGGGACGGCACTGGCCGCGACCTTCTGCGCCGTGGGCCAGGAATGCTGCTGGCGGTCCATCATCACGAGCATCAGGCCATCGACCTTGGCAGCTTCGGCCTCGGCGATCCAGGCCTGCCCTTCTTCGAGGCTATAGATGGGCTCCGGGCGCAATTCACACTTGGCCTTAAGCTGTGAAGCCGTCCGAGCCAGCTCCGCCGCATATTTCTGCCTCGCTGCCTCGCCGTCGTAGACCGCGCCGGGCCAGAGCATGCCATATTCCTCCCTGCGCCGGACGAACGCTGCCCGGATCGTCGGCACGTAACTGGAGGCCGGGCCGCACTGGCGGATCGGCTGCTGCGTAGTCTTCTTCGATCCCGGCGACGAACAGCCGGCCAGCACCGACGAACCCGCCAGCACAACCGTCGAACCCTTGAGAAAATCCCGACGCGAGACCGAATGACAGGAGTGACAATGCAGAGGACATCTTCCCGTACCCATGGCAGCCTCCCAGATTCCAGATCAGAAATCGCAGCGTGCGCCATGCGCACCCCGCCCGACTATCCGGAAAGCTATCCTATGGCCCTGACCTGCCAATTGCAACGGTTTGCGCGTCTCCGATCTGACGGGGCTTATCCCAACAATCCCTGTCACGGCCAGAAGACCATGTCGCCGTTGTCGGCCCAGGCTTTCGTCTGGCCGTCGTCATCCACGCCGCGCGTACCTCCGTCATCGACAAAGTCCAGCCCCACGCTGTACAGCAGGAATTCGTCGCCGACGCGTTTGTAGATCAAGGGACCGTCACTGTACGGATCCGCCGGGATGCTGCGAGCATAGCCAGCGTCTACCAGGCTCTGCAGGTCTGGCGGGTGCACTCCTGTTTCCATGCTGCAACGCTTGAGGGCCAGAACCGTCAGCGTCGCCTCATGCCCAGCGCGAAGCCGAAACGCCAACTCGGATACCCGGCTTTCATTGGTCAATAGGATCCGGACCAGACCGTATCTGTGCTTGCTCATAGACGCGGCCAGCTCCTCCCAACCACCCATGTTGCGCGCTCGGCGCTCATAGGGGGAAAGCCGGCTTCGTTTGTCTATTTCGTCGTGGACTTCGTTGATCTTGGCGGTTGTTCTGTCCCGCCGGGCGTGGATCATGCTTGCTCCGACATCTATCGGCCAGAGCAGTACCCTCTGGAAGGTCCTCGTCCGCCACCCTCTCGGCAGTTCCAACGCCGTGGTAACAAGACCGGTGTACTGGCCCGGAATCATGTGTCCACCTCCCAGGCCACCCTTGGTGAAGCTGTGCTGGACGGCGTCCAAGACCGCCAGATGCTCGCCCTCGAAGTTCGCCAAGGGACACTGCGCAACATAGAGGCCGGCTAACGCGATCTGAACATCTCGCAGGACCGTCGCAGAAAGGTCATATTCCGCAACGATCCGTAGGAGTTCCAGCTGTGCCATCGCGCCCAGGCCTATTCCCACGACCTGGTCGACAATACAGGGGCCGCTCTGGAAATGAGCACCTGTACGCGCAGCGGCCAAGCAGTTGTCGAGTGCGTCGTCCAGGCGTCCCTCCTCAGCAGCCAGACGCGACTTCCATATCCCCACTTCGGACAGACGCCGCAGTTGAACCAATGAGGGGTTGCTGGTGACCTCTATGAGACACGGCACTCTTGGCTGAGTCCGGTCGTAGCGAAATTCCTTGCGGTATGTCCTGCAGCGGCTGGCCGTTTCGTAGTGAGCCCAAGCCGGCTCGTTCTCCGCGACCCAGGCGACGAGGTCTTCTCGCTCGCTCTCATTCATCGCTGCCATGCCCTGAAACCTGAGCGGACCGTGGCTGCGGAAGGCTGACATCTTCTTCAGTTCTCCATCGGCCTCGACGAAGAGGGCACAGGCCTTCTCGTAGTGCGGCCACGCGTTGTCCAACGCCGTCAGTGGTGTCTGACCGAGTTGATTCAGCTTCACGAGATACTCGTCAGTGACAACTGGCCTTCCGCTGACGAACCAGGCCGTGTACGAACCGACCGCTGCCACCAGCAGGAAGACCGCCATGCGTACGCCACCGATAGCCTTGAGCCAGAGCGGGCGGCCGCGTTTCTTGGCACGACGACACAAGATCGCCATCAGATGAGGGTCGCCGAACTCCACGACCAGTCGCTCGGCCCTTGCCTGTCGTTCTTCAGGCGAAGCACAATCGCGCTGCGCATCGGTGAAGTGTCCAAGCAACTCCGCCTGTACCTCCCGGCGTACCTTCCTGCGATAGCCGATCATCCTGGCGATGCGCCCGACATAGTCGATCGCGCAGACGGGCAGTTCCTTGAATTCCTCGTCGACTCTCTTGCGTCTTGACATTGCGATGCAAAGCCTCTGGAACTCGATCCCATTCCGTGCCATGAAGCAGGATACCACATTGGGCACGTCGCGACAAGTGTCGGATGGAGTCCGTAGGAACGCCAGTGGAAATGTCACACAGCCCTCGGCCGTCCAATTCAGTTCCGGCCGGGCAACGGGTCGGTTCGGGTGATGTACAGGCCCATGACGCGGTCGTTCATCAGGAAGATGCGGACTCCCTGGTCGGCGCGGGCGTAGTAACCTTGACCTTTCACTCCGTCGATGTCCCGGTAGAGAATTCCGTCCTGCCATCCGATCTTCTGTCCCGCAACTGTCTCCGTCGGCGGTCCGAGAACCTTCAGGACATCATCGAGCGTCGAGCCGATGCGGATCGCGTTGCGGAAGGCATAACCGACATCCACACTGTCGAAGCGGACTTCCACGACATGATCACGCATAATGAAAACGTTGAATGCATCGGAGTAGCTCATGATATAGCGGCCCGGCAAATCGTTTGGGCCGTAGGTCTCCGAGTCCCACGCGTAACTCCGTGGAGGTCCGAAGAGCGCAACCACATCCTGATGCGTCGCGTTGTTGACGTCCAGTTGCTCCATCTTCCCGGGGATATCGGTTCGTCGTGCAGTGGTCGGGCCGTACTTCTTCAGCTCGGCCTTGACAGTGTCGGGGTCGGTCAGCACCCCTGCCTTCAACGCGGCGATCAGCGTAACAGGGTCCAGAATCGGCCCCAACGCCCCCCCCTTGTACTGGACCATGCGACCGGTCTTCATCGCCAAGGCCCAGAACTGGTCGGGCGCGACGTTGGGGTCCACCTGTGCCGCGAGGGCATACACGCCGGCGATGTAGGGGATGGACCAACTCCACCCGCCCTGCCCATAGAACACGTACTCATCCTTGCCTGTAGGGCTGGCAGTGGTCCTCACGTCCATCGGAACCAGAAGCCGATCCTGCCTGCGGTACATGTGCTGTCCCCAGGAGGCGAGCCGGTATGCGTTGAAGTCGTCGCGGTCTCCGGTCGGATCGCATCCCAACCCATGGAATCGGAATCCATGGACCGCCTCCACGGACGAGCAGATCACAAGCATTCCAGCGGCTTTGGCCTCTGCTGCCGCCTCGGCGATCTCCTGATAACCCTTTTGGGAACTGCTCCAGCCGATGGAGATGGAGATGACGCGAATCTTGCGGTCTTCCGGAAGCTGTTCGTTGACCTCCAGCATCCGGTGGATCGCTCGGGCGCCATACGTGAAGTTCATCGCGCGCTCCTTGCCGAACACGGCTCCGAACAGGTCTATCGGCCAGTGTCCGATGTAATAAAGGTCTGCCTCGGGGGCAACGCCAACGGTCCTACCGACGGCAATCGAAGCGACCGCCGGACCGTGCATTTGAGCGGCCTGCCATGGCAGTACGTTGATCTCTTCGTAGAATCGCAGGCGATCAGCATACTCTCGGTGCTCGACCAGCAGTGGTTGGTCGATGATCGCGATTCCGACGCCTCTTCCCGTAATGCCCTGCGCGTGGAGGGACCGGACGCCAAGACCCGGATTCTTGCCTGTCTCCGTGATCCCGTTCGGATCAAAGCCCTTTGGCAGGCGGTCCGCCGCAGGCCAGACCGTTCGATCGTCGAAGCTCGAAAACGCCAGATCGGCCGCAGCGGAGGTCATGTCAAGTTCAGATAGATCGTAGCCCCGCAGATCGACCTCGAACGGGTCCGTGCTGTTCGCCTGGTGCTTCGGCAGCGATCGCAGGACTCCGCGTTTGAAATCCGCCGACTTGGGTCGTCGGTCGATCTTCGGCAGAACCGGCGGCGTCGCCTGGTCGTTGCCTTCCACCTCAGCACAGCCAAAGAAGAAGGCAATCAGAACGACGACCCACACGCCAAATCCAAATGCAGACTTCCCTCGTTCAGCTCTCATGGCAAACCTCCGCAGAAGCCAGGAACCGTAACTCGCCCGCAGATCGCACCTGCGCAGCATGAGCATACCACGGCCGCGCAGGGGTCGCTACCGTTTTGTCTCAGCCTCCGTCACGGGCCAGAAGACCCAGTCGCCGTTGTCGGCCCACAGACCCGGCTTGCCGCCCTGCCGGAGGCCCTGCACCCCTCCGTCATCGGTCAGGTTCTCGCCCCAACTGTAGAGGAGGAAGCCGTCGCTCGTCTTGCGGTAGGACAACGGACCGGCGCCGAAGGGATCTTCCGGCAGCGCGTCCAGGTAGCCCCTCTGCACAAGTTCGTCGAGGCTCTCCGGGAGATTGCCGCGTTCCGCAGCATGACGGAGTACTGCCACGACTGTAATCGTTGCCAGTTCACCGGTCTTCAGCCGCCAGACTTGCTGACCTATTCGTCCGTAGGCCGGGGGAAGAATGGACAGTCGCATGTTGCCGAATGGGATCCCCTCTTCTTCATCTGACACGAGATATGGACGCTCCTCGGCGGGTGGGGCTTTCAGCAAGGACTGGGCCCGCTCGAAGAACTGTTCGACCATCGCCATCGTTTCACGGCGGCCGGGATAGTCGAATGCGAATACTCCGAGCAGGTTGTCCCGCCAATCGCCAGCGTCGAACGGGAATCCCTGGCGCAGAGCATGACCTCCCCCCTTGCCATCATCAGTGAAGGTTCGCTGAATGTTGTCATACCAGAGGGCTTTCTCCCCATCGAAGCTGACGACACACCGATGCTCGTCTTGGAGGGCGCGCAACCCATTCTGCACCCGCTCCAGCACCGGTCCTGGCACATCCGGCTGATCGTGGAGGATATCGAGCATCCGAGCGCAGGCCAGGCCTTCAATCGCCATCCCGACCAACTGCTCAATAAGGAGACCCCGGCCCTGCCAGTGTCGGCCGACGCGCCGTATGACAAGACAGTCATCAAGACCATCTTGCAGCCGGCCACGGTGAACCTCATAGGCAGCCTCGTTAGCAAGAGCGACCACAAGATACCTGTACTTGGGCAGCGCATCCATGAGTTTGTCCATGAAGTTCGGGTCTCTCAGACTGGATTCATTGGTGTCGTAGATCGGCCAATAGTCGGGCGTGTCCGCCCCCTGCCTGAGCTTAGCCAACGCCGGTGCGTTTTCATCCAACCACGTCGCAAGCAGCCCAAGTTCAACGTCGTTGTAGTCCTCCAGTTCAGGCCGTGCCGTTTCCACGTTCTGCTGGAGTTCCTGCGGTGGTTTGACGTAGAGTCCGGCCGCTTGCTCGTAATAGACTGCGGCGTTTGCGGCCTGGTGGTCTTGCGGCCTCCAACGCTCGTTGAGCCATTCGACGTAGTTGACACGGATCGTCGGCCGGCCGAGAAACAGAGGCAGCGAACACAAAACCGTGTAGGCCAGGACCACCAGAATCCCCTGTCCGCTTCGCACCAAGGCTTTCTGCCACAGGGGCCGGCAGCGTTTCTTGGCTCGGCGGCACAGGGCCGCCAGGAGTTTCGCGTCGCCAAACTGCTCGATCAGCTTGCGGGCCCGGGCTTCGCGCTGCTGGGCATCCGCACAATCTCTCAGGTCGTCCTCGAAATGCGCTCGCAGCTCCTCGTGCACCTCCGCGCGCACGCGCTTGCGACAGCGTACCTGTCGGACGACCTGATCGATGTACTCCGCCGCACAGCGAGGAAGCTCCGCCGGCCCTCTGTCAGGATTCGGTTCCATGACTGGCTCTCCGTTCTCGCAAGGATTCAGAACGCCGCTTTCAGGGCGCCGCCCAGGAGCAGATCGACACCTTTGGCCAGTTCCACGAGTTGGGCCTTGCGGCCGGCCAATTCAGCCTCGCCCGTGCCGGTGATCGAGTAGTAGCGCCGCTTGCGTCCCGAGTCGGTCGTCTCCCATTTGCCCTTGATCAGCTTCTTGGCTTCGAGATTGTAGAGCAGCGGGTAGAGCGTGCCCTTGCCCAGCGTCAGGATCTCGGCGCTTCGGCGCTCGATGGCCTGGCTCAGCTCGTAGCCGTACATCGGGCCCCGCGACAGAATCTCCAACACTACCACCGGTGCGATGCCCTTCAGCAGTTGGCTCTCGAATTTCATAGAAACCTCCATAGTCATCCACAGCAAGCCTGTTATGTAACGCATAGTATGCTATGCATACCATTCATGTCAACTATAAATTTGCTTTTTTTTTCGAACTGAGCCGGCCACGTCGTACCCATCGGCATCCTGACCCCGCCAGGGGCTTGCAATCGCCGCCCGGACGCATAGAATGTCCCCTGAGCGGGCTCCGGTGTCCGCTCCTGGAGCAGTGGCCGAGCGGCTTAAGGCGACGGTCTTGAAAACCGTTTTACCGAAAGGTAACGGGGGTTCGAATCCCTCCTGCTCCGTTGAGTGACAGACGGCGACATTGCGTCGCTGTCTGTGCCTAAGTGACTGTGAGACAAGTCGTTACCGAAATCCCCTTCCACAGATTCGCCGTGTATTTGTAGACCTTCACCAGAGACAATCGATGACGACCGAAGCGTATCGAAGTAGGCCGTTTTTGTAAGTTTTTTGTAAGCTGGTTTGTAAGCGCTTTCGCCCTGCTCCACGGGCAGATCATCCGTTCCGGTCTTTCTTGCCACAACCGAATTGCACTGATCCGTCGTCGAGTCCGGCAAGGCCGGCAGGACACCCAACGCGGCCCTCTCGTCGTGCAGACCGATGTGGGTATAGGTGTCCATCGTCAGGCCGATGCTGCCGTGCCTGGCCAGAGACTGAGCGATCTTTGGCGAGACACCCCCTCGCGTGAGGTTGCTGATGAACGTATGTCGAAGAGCGTGGAAATCCGCCACTCTGCCGGCCCCATCCTCATATGGTATTCCGGCCACTGCCAAGTCTTTGCGGAGCATCTTCGCCGCCTTGTTTGGGCTGAAGCCCGGAAAGACTTCTGCACGCTGATCCGTATCCAATTCACACCGCCATGCCAGAAGCTGCCTGGCGAGATCCGCCCGCAACGGCAGCACATCGTCGCGCCGATGCTTCGAATACGCCGCCAAGACCCTCACAGAGGGCTCCGAATCGCTCAGGTTGAACGAAGCCCACGTCAGAGAGGCCAACTCGCTCGCCCGTAGCCCGGTGCTTACTGCGACCGTGTAGAGCATGGCCCGTTCTTTGGCCGTCATGCCGCTGTGATCCTGTCCGGTCCGGGTCGCCGCCATGAGACGCTGCAATTCATCTTCGCTCAACGCCCGTCGCTCATGCCGCAGGTCGGTCTTGACGTTCTGGCCCTGCAAGTAAGCCAGCGGATTCTCGGCCGCCCTGCCGTCGGCAACAAGCCAGCGACAGAACTGCTTGACCGCCTGGAGGTGAAAGTTGCTGCTGCGAACACTCAAACCCGCTCGTCGGCGGTCGGCCAGGTATCCCTGGACCTTCGAAGCGGATATGTCGGCAATGAAGGCGAACCCGCACGCAGTGATGACGGCCCTGGCCCGATTGTACACGAGGCACGCGTGTTTATCCGTGTTGCCCTTGTTGAGCAGGCTGGCCTTGTAGTCGTCCAGGTGGACGAGCAGCGGCTTTTTGCGGTGCTCCTTGTACCGGTCGATGATCCCGACGTGGGCCTGTTCGGCTTCGCGCTCCAGTTGTGCCGCCCACTGAACCGTCGCCGCCTTGTCCTTGAAGCCCTTGACCCGGCGTCTGACGCCGTCGGCGTCCTTGTAGTCGATGTACCAGAACCGCGACTGCTTCCGCACCTTCCTGCCGTTCTTGTCTTTTGCGGTGTATTTCTGTTTGAAGATGCTCGCCATGATCCTACCTCTTCTTTTTGATGGGCTTTCGCCCCGTCTTGACCGGCCTCAGTTCCAGGCCAAGGTATTCGCATAGTCTGTCCAGCGTCTCCACACTGCAACTGCCGCCGTGTACGATCCGGTGGATTACGGTGTGGTCAATCCCACAGTCCACGGCAATCCGATACCGGGTCTTGCCCGACTGCTCAATTGCACTGGCGATCCGCTTCATAATCATATACGCCATAGTAATGATATTGGACGACATGTCAAATATATTCTTCCCAATTACCTATCTATCGTGCCAGATTGATGAACTTGTCACGATAGGCGTCTTGGCACATCGAAATCGCGATTTTCACACTGATCTTCCAAAGATGCCAGGATGCCAAGTTCTCTGTATTCTATAGATTGTGGCACGTACCGTCGTCGTCTCTAACCTCCGGAGGCAACTTCCAGATCCACGCGCCTCCAAATTGGTGCCGATCCGGCTTGATACCGAGTTCATCCTTGGCTCGCTGAACGGTTCGCCAGGCATAACCTGCGTCTGTCGCCTCAATCTTGACCTTACCGGCTTCCATCGGCCCAGTCCGGAGTAGATCTCGTAGCCAATCGCGTGCCTTGTTCCGCGCTTCTGGCTTCGGCCCAGGCTTCTTCTCCTGACTGACGTTCTCTGACGCCAGGGCATCGTCGGCAGTCATTGCGACGGGATCGCGTTCCCATACGATAGTCGGTGGATCGCCGATGATGGTGAACGCCAGGCCATTACCCTCAGGGGCCAGATTGTTCTTGCCTGGCAGCAGGAGTCGGCGGCGTTTGTTTTCGCCGTCGCGTGCCAAATGCCACACCGCCCGTGCAATGCCGGTGAACGCGCGACTGCCCAGCGCCAGGTCGTCGGCGAAACCGCCGGCGCTCTTGCGACGATGGGCCACAACCACGACAGCGACGCCATGTTTCTCCGCCAGCTTCGCCAGCGGAGCCAGCACTCCTCGAACCTCATTGTCCCGATGGGCATCCGTCTTGACGCCAAGGAATGACCCGATAGGGTCGATCACGAGCAGCCTGCAATCAGGACGCTTCCTCAGAGCAAGTTCGAGCGATGCCAAGTCCGCCAACGTGAACATCACGTCCTGCTGCCGCCCGTCGGTCTCGATCTTGCGTACCATCGACAGAAGGTGAACGCGCTTCACATCGGCATAATGGGCATCCAATCGCGGCCGAATGGTATCGGCAGGATCGTCCTCTGCCGAGATAAGGACCACCGAACCCTTTGGACAGACGGTCCCATCTGCCCACGGCGATCCGGTCGTAACCCGACTGGCCATGTACGTGGTCAGGAGCGATTTGCCTTCGCCCGGCCTGCCGACCAACAAGGTGATACGCCCCAGCGGGACCCGCCCCGGCCAAAGCCACCTGACCTCGACAGGCTCGACATCGGCCAGACAGGTGAGAATCGGGCCGCCGAGGACCTCGCTGGCGTCAATGGGACTGGCGGCGTCAACCAGTTGCCCGACGTGCGCTTGTAGAGCGTCTGGCTCAGTCGCATCGCGGGCCTCCAGCCAATCGTAGATGTCGCCCTTGGTCGGAAGGTCGGGCAGTTCAACAACCCTTACCGTCGTCGCCGGGTCCAGCCCGAGAAGAATCGATGTCACGTCTCGTGCATATCCCTGGCCGGCGTCGTCGTTGTCCGGCAGGATGATTACGTCCCGGCCGGTAAGCGGCGTCCAGTCGGCCATCTTCGCGCTCTCGCTGCCGTGCGGGCTGGTCGTTGCCAGCAGACCGATGGAAGCTGCCGCATCCGCCGCTTTCTCGCCCTCAGTGACGTATACGCATTCGTCCGGTCGTGCTAACAGTTCGGGCAGTCGGTACAGTGGTCGAGGTTCCGGCATCCCGCCGATGATCCAGCCATTGGCGGTCTTGGCCAGCGGACGGATGTCCTTGTCGCCAGCGGTATTCCACCGCACGATCATGCCCACGGGCTCGCCGACAGCATCGTGATAGGCCCATATCGCCGCACGCGGCCCATGCTTTCGTTCCAGCTCTGCGATGGCGTCCTGCGCCGTGGCGTAGACGGTCGGAGCATTCTTCTGATGTCTGCCACTTTTTTTGGCCCTGGTCGCCGCCCTTGGAGACGGACAGGGCCTCCGGTCGTGGCAAGGCATCAAGTCCGCCAACTTCAGTCCCATCGCGCTGACGATAGCCTCCGGCGTGCAACCCGCATGGCAATGAACCAGCGCCCGGCCATCATCGCCAACAGCAACAGACAAGCTCGCCCGCCCATCATCGTGCGCCGGGCATCGCGTTATCCAGCCGCTACCGTTGGGCCTGGCATCCGGCAGCTTGGACAGGATCGAATCGACAGGCGTCATAACCTGTGCATCTGTCGTTCCATTCGCAAAGCGCGGGCCAGTCATCGGCGGCCCCCCTTCATGGGGACACTGCTGCGATCAGAACACCTCGCACGTTTGGACCTGCTGCGGTCGTCTCGCATGGACTTCGTCGATTCTGGCCGCCCAGAGTGGCCGTCATGGCCACTTTGCAGGCTCTCGCGGTAGGGTCGAACGGCATGCAGCGGACAGGCGATATCGGTGCAGTCGCGAATCTCCGGAATCTGCCAGCAGACGCATTCCAGGCAGAAGCTGTTGATGGCTGCCCGCAGGCTCTTGCCCGCGACCGCCCTGTCGTAGGTCGCGCGATACGCGCGAGGCATCTGAGCCCGCCGCTCGCCGATTTGCTGACGTCGTTGTTCGTTCATCCCTGGACCGCCTTTCGCGCCTGCCATGTCCGGCGGTCGGGACATCCGGCCTCGAACCACTCGATAATCTCTTGCCGGTTCCACCGAACGCTGCCGCCAATCCTCACTGGCCTCGGGAGCCTGCCGCTGGCATTTAGTCGCCAGATCTGCCGGAGCGACACGCGGAGCATTTGCGCCAACTCCCGTGCCGAGATGGCCAGAGCCGTGTCCAGATCGCGACACTTGCACTGCTGCTTGGGTTGAACATTTTGGTCTGTCATTTCCATGCCCTTTCACATAGGTTTCGTTGTTCTGCCTTCGCAGGCATCTACTGGGCAGGAAATATGCACTTCTGACACACTTGTCGGGGGTAGACCCCATGATTCAGCAGGCTTTGGAGCAGTTGGGAGGGGAAGGCGTGTCTTATGCAGTTATGCACTTTCACCGAAAAAAGTGCATAATCCGGTTTCACCGATAGGAATCGGCCTCTTGTTCTTCGCGAGGTGTGGGATGATGCGGCTGATAATGCACAGGTTCGATGGTGGTCACGTCTTCGTCCAATTTCGTCAAGACTCCGCGCAACGCGTCCGACTGGCAGTCTCGCTTGTACAGGGACCAGAACCCGGCCGGGAAACATCGCTTCAGGACTCGGGACACCTTGGACTGCTTCCACTTCAACTTGCTGGCCAAACCCTCTTGAGTGGCTGGGGTCATATTGAGTTCCGCCGCCGACACGTCGTCGGAGAATCTGTGGTGGGCAAGCAGCGCGGCAATAAGCTGGGTCTTTTCCGTGGCGCTCTTGACCTGGCGGTTCTGTCGGGCCGGCGATCCTGGTTTACCCTCGCGATAGCCCATCTGGGCCAGCTTGCGCTTGTTGATCTTCCATCGTCGCAGGCGATTCAGGTCGATTTCGATCCGGCCGCCGCCTTCCTCGTGCATACAGAGATGGACCCCAACCACTTTGTCGGTCCGGGGATCGGTTCTCCGCTGGGGTTCTATGGAACATCGTTCATGGCACTGGTCGCAGACCACGGTGCGCCCGGGCTCGATCTCCTGAAGAATGCGTTCGGCCACGAGTTCCTGGAGCTTGCCGTCCGGCCAGTCCCTGACCTCATCGCCCGTCACGATATCCCCATCGGGATCGCTCAGTCGCGCCGCCAGTTTTGCGAGCAGATCAGCCAACGACGAATCCCCACCTTTCAATGTACTTCCGGGCAATCTGGTCCGGCGGATCGTCCTTGAGCGTGCAGCGGTCCGGCGTGGAAATCTCAAACGTCAACGTCTTGCCCTTCTTGCCGTCCACCCCGGCAAACTCCAGTTTCAGCTTTGCCTTGGCAACCGTCACGATGCTCATCGGAAGCCCCTTCTTTTCGATCACCCGCTCGATCAGCCGGTAGATGGCCTTGCCGTCGCTATCCGAGCTGGCCTCGAAGGTGATGCGCCGATTGCCGGAGTCGGGAAGATCGAAACGCAACATCCGGATGAACACGCCTTCGATGCCATCCTCCGGATCGGTGGCCAGGCTGAGGCTCGGGTCTTTGAGCGGCGCAAGGTCGTAACGCTCGCTCGGTTTGTCCGGCAGCCCATCCAGACCCAGAATCACCCGACAGAAGATGCCCAGCAGCTTCTCGATCTGGTCTTTCCGTCCTTTGGCGTTGGTCTCCAGGATACCCGTCTGGGGCCGATAGACGAAGACGACCTCAAAAGCCGGCTTGCGTGCCCTCTTGATGAACTCCTCCTGCTCATTGAGTTCCATATCTACCGTGCCGTAATCCTCGGGATACGCGAAATAACAGTGCCGCTCCGGGTCTTCACGCAGGTAGTTGTCAACCACGCAGTGATAACCGCGCCCTTCCTGCCGATAGAACTCGCTCAAACCTGCCGCCAGGGCCTCCAGGTCCTTCTTCTCAACAGCAGGTGTCAATCCGACACCAACGTCCCGATTGCGCCACGAACTGACTCGGTCCATGTAGGCCAGATCCGCCGCGATATCAAAGACCTCCCGATGATTCAGGAACATCCAGAACGCCCGCTCGTAGTGACTGCCCATGCCCCCGAACGTCTCGGCCAGATCGAGTCCGTGGAACGGAGACTGGCCCTCTTCCAGCAAGACGCGGACGCCCAGCTCGCACGCCAGTTCGTTGATCTGACGGAACTCCTGCTCGATCTCCGTCCGCTTGCGAACGGGCAGAGCCTCCATCGCGGCGATCACGAGATCAACCTGCGTCTCCCCCAGTTTGTTGAAGTCAATCTCGCCCAGCACGCCCTTCGCGGCGAAGTACTCCTTCAACAACGCGTTCGGCGTCTTCCTCAAGAACGTCTTGGGCGAATAGTTGCGTGACATGTGGTTCCCTCCACAATTGACAATCAGAAATCACGGAATACAGATCCTGCTGTGGGAATGTGCGCATACCAGTAATTGCCCATCCAGTGGTCCACAGTCTCGACTACAAATCGTGGCTGGTCCTTCCTCTTGGGCCTACCATTTGGCCGTATCTTACGCCAATTTTCATTGCCTGACAAGCAGAATCGCCTAAAATGCGCTGCAACGACGAGCGTGTGGAAGCCCGTTACTGGGACAATGAGCTGCGCCCCAAAAAGTGTGCCAGTGTGAACTAGAGGGTATCCGATAAGAGAAGTAGGTTTTGTTGAAAGGATGCCCTGATGAAGAAGCGGTACACGGCGGAAGAGATCGTCAAGATGCTCCGTGAGGCGGACGCGAAAGTCGCCGACGGCGGCACGGTCGAGCAGGTCTGCCGGGAGCTGGGGATCAGCGACGCGACGTATTACACCTGGCGGAAGAAGTACGGCCGGATGAAGGTGAACGAAGTCAAGCGTCTGAAGGAACTGGAGAAGGAGAACAGCCCGCTCAAGAAGCTGGTGGCGGATCTGTCGTTGGACAAAGCGATTCTGCAAGAGGCGGTCTCGGGAAATTACTGAGCCCGACGCGACGACGCCAGGCCGTCCAGCATGTGGAGCAGGCGTTGGCGGTCTCGGAGCGTCGGGCCTGCCGGACGTTGTCGCAACCTCGGGGCACGCAACGCTACCGGGGGCGACGCATCGAAAAGGACAAGCCCTTGATCCAGGCGATGAAGGATCTCAGTCGGCGGTACCCTCGTTACGGCTACCGGCGGATCACGGCGTTGCTGCGGGCCGACGGTTGGCCGGTGAATCGCAAGCGGGTCCATCGTCTCTGGCGTCAGGAGGGCCTGAAAGTGCCTGGAAAACAGCGGAAACGTCGGCGGTTGGGCTCTTCGGAAAACAGTTGCACGCGTCGGCGGGCCGAGCATGTCAACCACGTGTGGACGTATGATTTCCTGATGGACCAGACCGAAGACGGTCGTCGGTTGAAGCTGCTGGTGATCGCGGACGAGTTCACGCGGGAGAGTCTGTCGATCGAGGTGGCACGGCATATCACCGCTGGCGATGTGATCGAGACGCTGGCGTATCTGTTCGCGGTTCGTGGGGCCCCGCAGTATCTTCGCAGCGGCAACGGTCCGGAGTTCATCGCGCAGGCGATCCAGGCGTGGCTGGCGTCGAGCGGGGCCGCAACGCTGTACGTCGCGCCGGGCAGCCCGTGGGAGAATGCGTATATCGAATCGTTCAACAGCCGGTTCCGGGATGAGCTGCTCAACGCCGAGACGTTTGCGTGTCTGAAGGAGGCCCAGGTGCTGGTGGAAGCGTATCGTCGCCAGTACAATCATCACCGGCCGCACAGTTCCCTGGGTTACCAGACGCCGGCGGCGTTCGCCGCCGCCTGTTTGGCTACGGCTCCGGCTTCGGCGGGGCCTGCGCCTCCGCCAAACAGGACAGAAATAGTTGACAACCCTCTACTCACAACTGGTACATAATCCGGGGGCAGGTCAACCTCTGTTACGTATGGATGCTGGCTTTGGCGCGGCCGAAGCCCAAAAGTAGCCCAAACGAAGGCACTTGTGGCGCACCTGTGGCGCGCCTCGCAACTTGGGTTGGTTCTTTCTTCTGAGAGCGCAGGAAGGAAACGATGAGCCATATTCTGCCGAGAAGCTGTCAATGAGTTACCCAGGAGCCTCAATCTGGGTCGGCAGGCTCGGGTCGCCTAAGGCGAATGGCACAGGCGGGAGCCTTGGGCGTACTCATGAAACGGATGCTCACGACATGCGACCCGGGCGTCAAGTCCAAGTCGATGGAATTCAACTTGCCGACAGTCCAATCCGAATGGGTCCAGGTTCCCGAGGCTTTGGCATTCTCCTTGAACCAGTCGATAACCTCGCCGTCGATTTCAATGGAGAGTACGTAAGGAGTCTCCGTTTGTGCGCCGGGCTCAAGCAGAAGTCGCGAATCCACGCGAAGCGTGCCCGGCCCGCTGATGCTTTCGACAACTGTCGCGTCGTCTCCAATGAGCCACCACATCTGTGTGCGGCCTCTGCCCACGAGGTCGATTCTCGTTTTGAGCGACAGCTCCGAAACCTCCCAACTGGTTGTGGCCTCGGAGTGGCTCACGTGAACACCGAGCATCGCGAGACCCGATGCAAGAAGTAGCGCAAGCACAATGCCGACAAGGTATCCGATCCGTCGAACGTGTGACCGACCTTTCTCAATGGCCGGCCAGACCTGGTGCCTTGCGGTATCAAGGTCCTGGGCTGAGTCAATCTCTGCCCAAGGCAAACCGGCGACATCCACGGCTTGAATCCGTCGTTCCCTGGCCATTTCTCGGACAGCGGCACCGATCCAGTCCTGCTCCCCGCTGGCTTCGAGCATGGTCTTGGCCTTCTCGAACAGCTGTTGTACCGTTTCTTGTGTGAACGACAAGATCCCGACGTTTTCCCCGCATGATAGATCCGCGTCCATGTCTTTGCTCATATCGATGAGCTGCCCATCCGCCACCCTGACCTTCATGTGCTCCGGCGCGTCACCGGAAGAAGAGTCGTACGCTATGGCGTCGCCGCCAGCGCTCAGTAGACGATGCAGGATCTGCGGATGGAAGAGGACATCGCTGTTAAGGACGACCACGCTGCCCTTAATCCAGTTTCGAGCGAGATAGAAGGAGTAGAGACTGTTGGTGTGAGCCCATCGCGGATTGATGATGTATTCGGCTCGGATCCCTACCGCTTCACGAATCTCGTCGGCGCAGTATCCAACCACCATGGCCACAGGTGCCACACCGGCCTCCGCGAGTATTTTCAACTGATGACCGATGAGGGGACGTCGGCCAATTCGCAATAAGCACTTGGGGGTTCCCTCACCAATGCTGCCGAGCCGACTACCCCGGCCGGCCGCGAGAATCAGGGCCTGCATTCCCTGCCTCCTTCCACTCGTCCGGTGTTCCGTCGAAGACGATACGACCACGACGCAAAACCAGAACTCGATCAAACCTTGTCAGAACGCGACTACTGGACACAGCCATAATCACAGTTCGACCTTTGGCTTGCGTGAATATCGTTTCAAGTCGGCGCAGTGCTTTCTTCTTCGATGCCGCGCTGGTCAGGGGATCGTCCAATACCCATACCGAGTCCGGCCCCGTCAATATCGAGGCCAGCCGCAGTGATCTTGCTTCCGTCGGTGAGATAGTGGCAGAGGCGATCTTCTCCCGCATGCCCTTAGGGAGCCTCCTGACAAACTTGTCGAGCCCCAACTCGCGGCAAACCAGTTCCGTCTCTTTGGGGACAGTTACTTGCGGTCCTGACAGTCCCAGGATGCGCCAAAGCGGCTGTGGTGAAAACACAGGGGCGTGAGGAAGAAAGCCGACCTGCTGGTTCAACTTGTCATCGTAATGTAAGATGCGTACATCGTCCCAAGAGATGGTGCCTTTCGATGGATGCTCGACTCCAGCTAGAATTCTAAGCAGGCTGGATTTTCCAGAGCCCATCGGGCCCAGTACAGCCACCCGCGTGCCCGCCTGGATCGTCACGTCGCAGCTGCGAAGACGCGGCTTGTTGGCTTTGCTGCGCAGCGAATCCAGCCGTACTCGCTGTAGGCGGATGTTCGATTCGAGCGGACCGTAGACACGAGAAGCGGCGCTAGTCTTGCCGTTCTTGGGAATCAGTTGTCCGACTCGTATAGCACAGGCAAGGACTTTCCCGCCCCTCGCGAACTGACGTCCTACCTGGACCATCCGCCGGTGGACAGTAAGGGTGTAAGCGACAAAAAGAAACAGTTCTCCGGGCTCCGAGAATCCGGCCTTAACGCGCGTACATCCGAACCACAAGCCCGAACCAAGTGTGGCGGCCAAAGCAATATGCACGAGCAGTGTTGACAGGGAAACCAGCCGTGTCGTCTCCACATCCTTGCGGGCGCTGGAAGTGTTGAGTCGGGCGCTACTTGCGTCGGCTGTGCCCGTCTCCATCGCTTCATGAACGGCCACGGCGTAGGCGCTTTCTTTGCGTCGATGTTTCTGCGCAGAGGCAGCCACCGGTGCCGATGCACGAAGACCAATGAGAATAGCGAGAGCCCCCGCGCCGAGAAAGAAGATCGCCAGATGCGGCGAGAGAATTAGCAGGAGGATGCTCACACCGATGTATAACAGGCCGTTCTGAAAACCATGTACCAGGATACCGGAGAGGCCTGCCTTGATGCGGGCACTATCGCCAATGACACGTGCGATCAACTCCGCAGGGGCTCCACCCCTGTTTTGCCAGTGCAGAGCACCACATGCCGCCGCACCCCGCATATCATGGACCGCTTGCGCCGCAAATCGCTTCATAGCCACGCGTTGAACAAGTTCGACGGTACCGGCTCCGGCCGCGAACACCAAATACGCCCCTCCGAACCACAAGGCCGGGTCACCATAAGACGGCAGGATATCGACCAGGAATGAGCTCTTCCGGGAAGGATCCTGAAAGATGATCTCGACAATGCCCCTCAAAGGCCACGGCATGGCTAAACGAAACAGGACCACGCCAATGCTCGCCAAGATACCCTGAACGAGCACGAGGACATGCCGACGACCATATGCCCAAATCACTCGCATGCCTTGCTGTGTCTTCCTGCGATTCCACACCGTTGCGTTCCTGTCACGTGTCAGAGGTCGGTGTATTCCGATCTCATCTCAGCCCGTCCCCCTGCCGCCTGCGGCCTAAGTTCCTGCACATCTTCCGGAAGGGACGGTGTCAATCCAGCGGCATGACGAATGACCGCTGCCACGCGCGCGCTCGCCGAGCCCGGTTCATGGAAGACGTGGTTCGCCATGCGCTGGCGTATCTCGTGGTATTGGGCCGGAGCCGCCAGGCTCTCTGCGACAGCCTGGACAACGTCATCTCTCTTGCCGACACAGACCCCGATCTTCTGTCCATAGGTTTCGATGTCCAGCGCGCCACCCTTGCGCGCCATCTTGTTCAGTAGCGTGGGGACCTCAAGAAAAACGATGGGGCGATCGAGCAAGGTGTATTCCACCGCCGCCGAGGATGCATCCGTCAACAGCAGATCGGCGACCTGCAGGTAGGGCACGATGTTCCAACCATGAACCAGCCGTACTGTTTCATCCTGAAGATGGGCAAGTTGTGCGATCCAATCCAGTGGCGCGTTCTTAGGATGGTCGTGCAATTTGATCAAGAGATTCCACTGTCCCGCCTCCCGGATTGCGGCGACGGAGTTCTCTCCTATGGTCTCCAGTGAATTGTGCTTGTCCCCGGTCGGGGCGTACAACAGCGTCTTGCGGCTAGGATCCATGCCAAGGTCGCGCAGGAATGCTTCGCGGTCAATTGGCTCGGTCACGAGCGCATCGGCTTTCGGAAAACCCGTGACCAAGCAGCGCGACCCTCCCGTTCGAATGAGCCGGCGTTTGCGATACATCTCTGCGTGGTATCTTCCTGGCAAACAGAGCATATCGTACCGCAGTGCCTGCTCGCGAACACATCTGTTCTTGAAGGATACCCCGTGAAAGATCTGGACGGAACGCCCTACGGATCTGGGGAAGAGGCTGTCCGACAGGTGACCACAAACCAGGACATCGAAATCCTCCTCGCGAGCCTCTTCGAACGGAATCACCCGTGCCGGATCGACCTCAAAGCGGTCGTAGAAACCCTCCAGTGAGAACATGACTTCCCCGTGGTGAGCGGCCTTGAAGCCGCCTGAAAGCCAGACCTCCAACTGGGGATCGTCCCGGAGCAACCGGTAGACCGGTTCGAAACAGACAAAGTGAACCGGGGCGTAGCCTGCGAAAAGTATCCGTTTCTTCGTCATCAGAACTGGTACTCCGCCATCAACCCAATCCGGTACTCTTCATACCCCTGTTCATCGGGTTCAATTGTTTTATCAACTCGCGCCGAGTCATTAAGAGCCCAACCCAACTCCAAAGCCAGAAAGAGGTCCTTTCGAACCCACCTGCCTACCGATGCTTCCACTGTCCAGCGGTCATCCGACCGGTCAAAATGTCCCGTATCGGCCGGCTCATTGCTCGCGTACTCGCGGTTGCGATACTCCACACCAAACTCTGCCTCCCAACGATGGGGCAGGTTAAGATCAACCTCCAATTCGGCGAGAAGATCATCGTGGGAACGGTCAACCTCAATCCCAAACTCCGTGCTCTGCGGGATATCCGTCGTGCTGTATCCGACACCAAGGGCAATGTCCACTCGTTTGAAGCCAGCGTACTTGACCAACGCCGTCACAGTGTGACACTCTCGGTCCCGGTTCTCAAAGGGGCTGTCATAACTGCGATTGGAGTACTCATACTGGACCTCTGTGGACCAGTCCTTGTTCCAGTCGTGCAGGTACCAAGGGGCAATGCTGAACTGTTGATAGTCGGCACGCCTGAAAGTCTTGTCGCCGGTATCCTCATCCTCCAGAGAGAGGTTCTTTCTGAACCGATCGGGAATGAACTCTACACCGAGGCCTACCTCGTCGTCGCGCGTTAGGTCATAAGCCACTGCCCCTTGGAGACAAAGATAATCGGCAATCGTGTTGCGGGCATGAATATAGTAGTCGGCCCCGAACGAGATCCTGAAATCGCGCTTCTTGGCAACATCCCACTTCCATTCCAAGTCAATTCCGGGACGGGTAACAAAATCATCCGGTCCTTTCATGTCGTGAAAGCGTTCACCGACGCCGTCTTTCGAATCGAACTGATCTTCGCGTTCCTCTGTGACACGAAATAGATTGCTCGTGTAGTAGCTCTTGACGCTCATATCAATGTTGAAATCAGGATCTCTTGCCTGCGCGACCGATAACACACACGTCGAGATGACAAGCAGAGCCGCGACGCGTGGCCTTTTGCTCCAATTCTGGAGGCGTTTCATATGAGTACCGGTTCTCGGAAGGCCCATCATAGCTACCCCCTTCTTCAGCCAAGAAATGTCAGGCCGCGTAACGTGGCCTCTGCAGTGGACGATTGATCCTAACAGGCTGTCGACAGACCATGTCGGCCTTTCCAGGGCGTGACTTGAACTCACAAAGGCACCGAAACGAGGATCGAGTCATGCCCACGAGCGTCTGATATAAACGTACTTACAGCAGGGATTTCCGGCAAATAGGGCATAGTCCGAGGTCCAGAAGCAAGGATATCGACTTCCTGAAGGCAGAACGCTCGTTTGGAGCCGGTGGCAATGGAGGCCCTGCGACTGCGCCGGCGGGTATTGAGGCCGTTTCTTGATGAGCAAGATCAAGTGTTTAGGGATGAAGACAAGCCAGGAAGGGTAGCCTCCGAAGCGGGTGGCTTGTCTGAGGCGTGATTGCTGCTATGCGGCGATGTACAAGGCGCTCCGATCAGCAACACCGGGGAGCTTGGCCCCATGTCCATCAAGCTGGGGACGCGAAGACTGTGGCGGTACGACGAACTCGCCGCGTGGGTCCATGCCGGCTGTCCTCGACGGGAACTGTGGCTCAAGATGGCCCAAGACCAAGGCTCTGGACATCAGCACGGCCAGCGGTTCTGACCTTTTGTGGCCAGCCTTTGTGCTTGCCGGCTCTCTCAGGACTGGTACGAAACGTCGGTAGTTCGGAACAAGTACCGACGTTTTGGGAAAATATGGGGTGGCGGTACGGCACGCGGGATATGCCGGCTCAACGGGTCTTCTCGGCCATCTGGCCGACGGTGCGGAAGGCTCGCTCCAGATCGAACTCGGCAAAGTCCCTGTCTCGCAGTACAGGCTTCAACTGCGCGTCGAGTTGCCGCCGGAGCGCCGCCAGACGGGCCTCGGAGACATCGGCCGGCTCGTTGCCGGGCATGGCCAGCTTCTGTCGGACCAGTTCGACCAAGGCCGGGTCCTGCGGTCGCAGGTCCAGCCGTCGCACGGCGTAATCGATATCGTAGAAATCGCGGATCGCCGCTTCGCGACGTGACAGCGCCGCCCGGAACTTCTCGGCGAACGCCTCCATCCTCGAAATGCAGCGCAGCGCCACCGGCGGGACCATTGGTCGGCCCGACACGGGATCGAGCAGAGCGGTTCGCGCAGCCCCATCGAACGCCGGTGTCAGGAGCAGCTCGCGCAGACCGATCTCGATCTTGATGCCCTCGGGCTGCCCGCTGAGAAGAGAATCGTAGCCGACGACCGAGACATACTGCGTCGAAACATTGGCCCCCGTCAACGGCTCGACCACAGTGAAGCCCTCAAGTTTCGTCGCCAGCTCCGCGACGATCTTCTTCAGCTTCTTCACCTGCCTGCTGCGCTCGGCGCGCATCGCGTCGCAGGGCATGGGGATGGCAAAGTCCAGGTCCTCGCTCAATCGGTAGAACTCCGCATGCACCTTCGCCATGCACGTGCCGCCCTTGAACACGAGCACGCCGGTCGTTGCCAGGTATCGCAGCAGCAATGTGCAGAAGTAGTCCTTCTCGATCAGTCGTGGCGAGAACCCGGTCTGGGCCGCCGTGAAGTTCACCGCTTCCAGGAACATGGCCTGGTCCTCGTGGATGCGGATAGCCGTTGGATCAGGCTTGCTCATTGAACACCACGCCCCATCGTCGGTTCACCGTACCCCGCCTGGGCCTCGTGGGAATCCAGGGGATCAGACCGGTGGTCGGATTCAACGCCCGCTCCAACCGGCGCAGCAGCTTGCCATCCACCCGCTCGCGCTCCAGCAGCGCCCCCATCCGCCGGATGGTCCCCGTATCGCCGTAGCGCAGCGTGGCCTTGACCAGTTCGGGCGCACCGATCCGTCGGGCCGCCAGCTCGCGGCGAATCCACCCGTATCCACGAGGCAGGCTGTTGAACCGCGACCAGTCATACACGGCGTCTACGAGCGTTCGCACGCGAGAGGCATAGATCGCCGTGCCGCCATCCGGCGTTCGTACCTTCTCCGCGTCCCCAAGTCGCCCGTCGGCCACCTTGATGAGCGTCAGAGCCACCGTGCCGATCTGGCGCTCGCCCGAGAGTCGATTGTTGTAGGCGTAGACGCGGGCGGGGATCTGTTCGTCGAACCCGTGGAAGTTAAAGGCGTTCGGCCCGCAGATCTGATACCGGCCCTGCTTGGCTGCCATCAGCGTGTTCAATGCCAGGGCCTCGTCAGGGCTCCACGTGCCCCCCAGGGGCAATCGTCGTGGAACCAGATACAGGCCCCGACAAACCCGTGCGATCAATCCGGCCCTCTCCAGCCGGCTCAACAATTCCCGCTCCTGTGTGCCGGTCAGTTGCAGCGGCCCTTGCAGTTGGCCCGTCCGTATAGCGGTCAGTCCACGCAACTGGACATAGGCAAACAGCCGTGTTTCGAGTTGTCCCATGCGTTTCTTCATGGTTGCATTGTACAGATGGGATAATTGCCTCACAAGCAATTATCGCGAAATAGAATGCACACCCCTGAGCAGCCTTCCCTTGTTGGGTCCCTGACAGGCGGCCGCCGGGCTGCGAGCTGGTCAGTTCACCGGATCTCCAAGTGTGATGCCATCGCCGCAAGTCAAAGACCGGACCTTCGCCGGGAGCCATTCTTCGCCGCGTGCATCGTCCAGGATCTCGTCCTTGAGCTGCGCCAGGGAATCGGGGCTTGCCTTGAGTCGGTCCACATCAATCGTCGAGAGCATCCTGAGGACCTTCTCCAACCGGGTCTCAGCCGACTGCCAGTATTTGCGATCCTCTTTGAGTTCCTCCAGGTGGAGATTGAACAGGCTGATGAATGCGTCCAGTCTATCGTACGGGCCAGCGAGCAGCCCCCTGTCGTCAGGGACATCCAGCCCGACGGCGTCGCTCGCCGTATCGAGGACTGCCTTGATGGCCAGAAACATCCGAACGTTGCGTTCGGCCGCCCCCAACTGTCCCCTCAACTCCGCGCCGACACGTTCGACGGACTTGCCCGCCTCCCCATCGTAGCCAATCAGACCCAGAAGCAACTCCCTGCGGCGGGTAACCCAATCGCCCAGCCGCGTTGGAGCCTTGTACTGGCCGTTCTGGTCTTGCCAGACCTCCGGACAATCCTCCATGACCGCATAGGCGTGCCGGAATCGCTCATCGTCGTCAAGCCAGTGCCGCTGGTAGCGGTCCATAAACACCTTCCATTCCGGAAGCTCGGCGCAGTTGTAGAGCGTCTGGCCGGTCACATAGAGCCTGTCCAGCAGCTTCATCGTCTCCTTCGGCGACAGCCTGCCTTTCTTCCACCGGGTCAGCAAAGGCTTGATCTCCTTCGCCTCCTTCTCGTCGTACACGACCGGCAGCTTGCGATCCACGTAGAGCCGGCGGATCTGGTCGACGGCCTGTTCGCAGAGGTCCCTGTATGCTTCGGGGACAACCGCCATGAAGTCCGCCGCAGACTCGACATCCACGTCGGCCTCGTCAATCGCCGACCTGGCCTCCGGCGGCGCGATCGCATAGAACCGCTCCTCGATCACATAGCCCAACCCAAACTCGAATGCCAACTTCTTCTCGCGCTGGGCGGTCACGATCTCGTCGTACTGCTTCCGCGTGACCAGGTGCGGGCCGCACGACTCGAACAACTCGACCGTCCGGCGTCTTTCCGCATCCTCAAGGGCTTGGTCGAGGAAGCCGATCTGGAGGCAGGCGTCCTTGCACGCCCATTCCGCCAGCATGTAGCCCCGGTGGAAGCCCCGGCACAAGGCCATGAACGTGTTGTAGTCCCGGACATCGGTCCCCTCCATCCGGATCTGCTGGATGGCGGCCATGTCGCCCTCTGTAAGAACGCCATCGTTGCCCAGGCAGGTATCGACCATATCCTGCAAGACGAGCTTGCCGGCCTGCCAGCCGGTCAGGCCCTTGGTGATGATCCGTTTGACCGCCGTTGTCGTTACCGTCCGTGCCATGCTGTGTTACCTCCTTGATTGAACCGCCGCTTCCAGCCGCTCCAGCTTCGCCGCCAGTTCCGTCTGCTCGATGGCCTTGAGCATGGATTCGAGGACCGCCTGCTCCAGCTTGGCCTGGTGCTCGCTGATCTCGCCGGCCCGGTAGCGGGCCAGAACGCCCTGCAGCTCCTCGCGGATGTCGCTGCTGTTCAGTTTTGGACCAGTTTTGGTTCTCTGCCCGGTCTCGACGTATTCACCTTTGAGTTGCTCGAAGTACCGGAGTTGGAGTTCGAGGAGCTTATCGGTATTGACCTTGGACAGGTCCCGCCTGCCGATCTCGGTTTGGATCGCCTTGAGTTGCCCCCCGATGAGGCGAATGCGACCTTCCTTGAGCAGGAAGAACTCATCCTGGAGCGCCTCCAACTCCACCGCCCGCGCCCTGGCGATGTCCGCCTCCATCTCCGCGTTCCAGGTCGTCAGCGTCCCCTTGGAGACCCTCAGTTCCCGCGCGATCCGGGCATAGCTGCACCCCTTCGCCCGCATCACCACGAACCGATGCTTCTGCTCCTCCTTGCCGCGAGCGGCATCATCAACCTGATCCTCAACCGTGCAGGTCGCAACATCGGCTTCTTCAATGGCAGTCGCCGTCACTACTGTCGCCCTCCTTCCGTCGATACGCTCTGCACAAGGGCCTTGATCGCGGCCTTGATGTGGTCCGGCAGGTCCGGCCAGCATGTCACGACCTCAGCCAGTTCCGAAGGCAACTCGGACACGCTGATATCGGGCATTTTCGGGTTTCGTTTGTAAGCTGGTTTGTAAGCGTCGGATGGCCCTTGCTCTAAGTCATTGCCAGAGCGATGCTTGTCGTTTTGCGGCGACGGTCTTGAAAACCGTTTTACCGAAAGGTAACGGGGGTTCGAATCCCTCCTGCTCCGTTGGTCCAGCGGTTTCCCTTTTCGGTCGTCCGACCGTGCTGCTCTGCGCGGATACGGCGTCTCCTCAACGCAGGCCGTGCGTACAAGCCGCTTGCCGTTGCATGGGAGAAGCATCGGACAGGCAATCTCTGCCGGATCATCGAGCCTTTCCCCACAGATTATGCTCTATTGTATAGCTATATTATCCGTTAATGATTTCGCTCCCTGTGCATCATCATCCCTTTTGGATTCGACTGGTGGATCGTCGGCATCAAAAGAATCCCCGTCCCATATCGGTGCGGTACGCTCAGAACAGGTACGCATGCGCGAAGAAGAAACAGCCGTCTCCGATGCACCATCCGAGGACACGGCATGCCTTGCGCCGTGTCACGGTCACTGAAAAAAAAGACGCGAAATACGTAGTTGCCACAATTGACCGCTTTCGGACGATGGATAGTTTTGTTGCAGCGTCACGGAACAGACCGGAGGCCTCCGTTCCGGACAACACCGGCGCTCCGAGGAATGGTGCAATCTTGGGTCACGGACGGCCCAACGCGGGGGAGTTGTAGGCGCGCTCTATAGACTCCATCGCAGCGGTTTACGTCCGAACCAATCTGTCACCCCTTGTGATGGCAGAACGGCAGGGTTCTGCGCACGGATGCGTATCAGAGAGTGAGAGAAAGGAGTTTCCAACATGAAGAAGATCCTATTCATTGCTGTCGTGCTAATGCTCGTGTCAACCGTGGCCTTCGCCAAGCCGCCGGGCCCTGGCGGCCCCGGTGGCGGCAAGAGTGTCAGCATCACCACCATCAACCAATACCAGAGCGGCGGTCTGACGGTAAGTGGCAGCGTATGGGGTTGGGGCACCAGCCACGCCACAACGGGCGGCACTCTTGCTTTGAATCAGCAGGCGGGCGCCGGGAAAGGCATCGGTGCCTCACAAAGCGCGTATGGCAACATCAGTTCCACCGGTTCGAGTTTCGGCTGGGGATCATCTTTCGTAAGTCGGGTATGCGGGTTCTTTGGCTTCACCCAAGGCCAGTCCGTCACTCAAATAGACTGAGTTCTCTATCCGGTCGCCGTCGAACAGAACCCTGCGATCCCGGGCGGCTGCGGTGAGCGCTCCGCAGCCGCCCTACTTTGTTCTTCCTCTGGCGTCCTGTTGACCACCCCCCCCCAGATACCACGGACTTCCTCTTGCCCCAGTTTCTCATGGAAGAAGCTTGAATCCGCCGAGGGGATCGTCTATCATTGATTCAGGGCAGTCGCCGGCAAGGTCATGATGACCGAAACGGCAAGGAGGAGGATGTGCGGATGCCGGGTGGTGCGAAGTCAAAACCAGCACATCGTTTTGAGCGATGTGTGCGCGGCTTTCCTCCTCATTTCGACACCCTTCTCGGTGTTCTTCACGTCTATGTCGCTGTCCATTGACGGTGAGCCAGCCAGGTGCGTTCTCATTGAAAGGGTACGAAGATGGCAAGGGGCAAGATTGTCGCGTGCGTAACCGTGATGGCGCTCATGTGCGGTACGGTCTCAGGCGCAACCGTGTCCTGGACCAAGGGCCAGTCGCCTCCGGCGTCCTGGACACTGTCTCCGGCCAACCCGACTTCGTCGAGCGTCATCTCCTTCAGCGGACCTCTGGACGAGCCTGTCTACGGCAACAGTTGCGTGGCCGAATCCAATCTGGGCGGAACGCCTCAACTGACAATCAACACGCTGACCCGAACGGTCAGCCTGTGGTTCCAAGGCCCAGCGCCCACCATCTGCACCCTGATTTGGATGCCGGTCTGCGGCCTGGAGGGAACCTTCGGACCGTTGTCGGACGGCAAGTGGACGTTCCGCTGTCAGACGCTCGATATCGAGATCGAGTTCACGGTAGGCGGCGGTGGGAGTGGTGGACAGGTAGTCTACGTGGATCGCTCTGCGACCGGGCCATCGCCCAACGGATCGACGTGGTATCGCGCCTATCGAAACGTGCAGGATGCGCTGGCCGCCGCTGCGGCCGGGGACGAGATCCGCATCGCCGACGGAACCTACGAGCCCGACCAGGGCACGGGACAAACCGCCGGCGACCGGGAGGCATCGTTCGTTGTCCCGGACGGCGTCATCCTGCGAGGCAGCTACGCCGGCTACGGAGCGTCCAACCCCGACGCCCGGGACCCGGCGGCCCACCCGACGGTTCTCAGTGGCGATCTCAACAGCGATGATCTCTGGGGCATCCTCAACCGGGACGACAACAGCTACCATGTCGTCACCCTGGAGGGCAGCGCCACACTCGATGGTCTGACCATTGCGGACGGCCACGCCGATGGCCCCTATCCGAACCACTATGGCGGTGGAATCCTGATCCAGGCCGGCGAGCCTGCCGTTGCGAATTGCACCGTCCGAGGCAATACGGGCGTGTACGGAGGAGGCGTTGCCGCGTTTGGGGCTTCACCGTACCTGGCCAACTGCCAGTTGTCGGGCAATCGCGCCCTGCTCTACGGTGGCGCCCTGTACAATCACGACAGCACGACGACGCTGGCAAGCTGCCTGCTGACGGGCAACTCCGCCGGCAGCAGCAGCGTCGGCGGCGGTTCGGCCATCTGCAACATGGGAGGCGGCGCCGCCCACGTGACCGTCAGCAACTGCACTTTGGCCGACAACGTGGGGCCATGGCCCAACGAGATCGTCCTGTTCAACTTCAGCTACTCCGGTTCGCCAGGCGAAGCGGTGAGGATCAACAACAGCATCCTGTACAACGACGGCGGCGCCTCTCTGATCTGGAGCGACGACCCTGCCACGGTTGTGGCCTCCTACAGCATCATCCAGGGAGGCTGGGCCGGCACAGGCAACCTGAATGTCGACCCGCGTTTCGTCAGCCGAGGACTGTGGAGCATCGAGGGCGAATGGATCGACCTCGACAGCGATTATCACCTTCAGGCCACCTCACAAGGGCTCAATCACGGCAACAACAGCCTGATTCTGACCGACAACGCGGACGTGGACGGTGACGGCAACACCAGTGAGAACCACCCCCTGGATCTGGCCGGCGCGGACCGCGTGCAGAGCAGCAAGGTTGACTCGGGCGCCTACGAGGGCTCTGCCGCCGAACCGCACCCGGAGTATGTCTGGGAAGAGCTCAGGACCTTCGAGATCACGTTCGACGTGCCGACGGGAATCACCTATCCGGTCACCCTGAACGGATCTTACTCGCACCAGGTCGAAACCAACTTCCGTGCCGAGCTGAAGCTGGAAGTGGCGGCGGCGTCGGCCGCCGGAGGGACCTGGACCGCCTGGTTCGACCCCGAGCCGGGCCACGTCGGACCGGGAATCACAACGGTGACCTGGCGCGTCAGGGGAGAGAACGTGGACATCGGCGAGTTGACGCCCGGAGCAACGGACGTAACCGTGGCCGAGGTCACCCTGTACGTCCGGCCCGCCGCACCGTAGCGGGCACAGACGCGACACAAGCGTCGGTATCATCGCGGCCTTCCCAAGGGCTGTGGGCACCGCTCACAGCCCTTTTCTCTTGCCCGAGAATCGCCGTTTTGGTCTAATGCAACTGTCTGGAAGCGGTCGCGCCGGGCCTGTCCCAGCGACGGCATCGCGGGAAGGCATGCCGTCGCAAAGTGGCCCGGCGGGACCCGGGATCGCCAAGCCAGGGAGGCGTTAGCGGATCGATTCGAGAAACGCATGCAATCATGAAAGTCTTCTCGGGAAGGAGGATCGTCATGTGCAGGAAATCACTTCTGGTGCTTCTGGTGGCAGTGTTGATTCTACTGGCCGTGGGCATCGCCCAAGGCCGTTTCGACCCTGCCAGAGACCCTGCCCTTCTCGGCTGGTGGTCGTTCGATGAGGGATCGGGCACGATCGCCGCCGATGGCTCGGGCAATGGCAACGACGGCACCCTAAACGGCGACCCACTGTGGGTCCCCGGGGTCTATGGCACCGCCCTGCAATTCGACGGGCAGAACGCCTACGTCGGCACCGGCAAGAGCCTGCTCAACAATCTGACCGGCTTCACCATGGCCGGTTGGGTCAGCGCCGGCAACACGGGTGTCTACTCGAGCCTGTTCGGCCAGAATGACCTGATCGAGTTCGGGTTCACAACAGAGAGCGGCGGACAGCTTGGAACCTGGATGGCGGGAAACGGCTGGGCATTCGTCGGCGCCAACTATGGCTTCACCTATCCGTCGTGGCATCATCTTGTGCTGGCAGGAGACGAGACACGAATCGCCCTCTATATCGACGGGCAGGAACAGGCCAGCGATGAAGGCGGCATGTCGAGCGGCACCTCCTCCTACTTCTTCAACATCGGGGGCAACGTCTTCAACGCGACCGGTGACTGGTTCCAGGGCGAGATCGACGACGTCTGGCTCTTTGGCCGAGCGTTGACCGTGGCGGAGATTCGGACCCTGATGAAAGGTCCGGGCGGGCCCGGCCTGGCAACGGGTCCGCGCCCGGCCGACGAGGCCGTAGACGTGCCTCGCGATGTCGTGCTGGGCTGGACGCCCGGGGAATACGCCGCGACGCATGACGTCTACTTCGGGACCGCATTCGATGACGTGAATCTGGCCAGCCGGGGCGGTCCTTCCGGCGTGCTGGTCAGTCAGAACCAGACAGCGGCGGCATACGATCCGGCGGGCCTCCTCAACTTCGGGCAGACGTACTACTGGCGAATCGACGAAGTCAACGCGCCACCCGACAGCACCATTCTGAAAGGCAACGTCTGGAGCTTCACGACCGAGCCATTCGCATATCCGGCCCGCAACATCACTGCGACGACCAACGGCGCCTCGGACGAAGGGGCCGGCCCGGAGAACACCGTCAATGGCTCCGGGCTCGACGGCGACGACCGCCACTCCATCGAGGCCACTGAGATGTGGCTCGCAACACCCGCCACTGAAGACCCTCTGTGGATTCAGTACGAGTTCGAAAGAGTCCTCAAACTGCATGAACTGCACGTCTGGAACTACAACGTCCAGTTCGAGAAGGCCCTTGGTTTCGGAATCAAGAATGCCACGATCGAGTACTCCACCGACGGCGCAACGTGGGTGGTGCTGGGCGATTTCGAATTCGCCCAGGCAACAGCCAAGGCAGGCTATGCCAGCAACACGACCGTCGATCTTGCCGGGGTGGCCGCCAGGTACGTCCGGCTCGTCGTCAACACCGGCTTCGGCCCGATGGGCCAGTACGGCCTCAGCGAGGTCCGTTTCACCTACATTCCCGTCCAGCCGCAAGAGCCGCAGCCGGCCGATGGAGCGACCGGGATCGCCCCGGACGTCACTCTCACCTGGCGCGCCGGCCGAGAGGCCTCCTCGCACGAGGTTTATCTTGGCGCCGCTCCGGACGCGATGACCCTGGCGGGCACCGTCGCCACAGCCGGCTTCACACCCACGGATCTGGAGTTCGCAAGCACCTATTACTGGCAGATTGTGGAGGTCAACGACGCCGAGGCGATCCCCTCGTGGACAGGCGATCTCTGGAGCTTTTCGACGCAGGACTACGCCGTCATCGACGATTTCGAGAGCTACACCGACGATCTCGATGCCGGCCAAGCCATCTTCGACACCTGGGTCGACGGCTGGGTCAACAGCAGCGGTTCGACCGTCGGCTACATCGAGGCCCCGTTCGCCGAGCAGCGCATCGTTCACGGCGGCCGGCAATCCATGCCGCTGCAATACGACAATACGGCTTCCCCCTGGTATTCCGAGGCCGGGCGGACGTGGGACGCGCCTCAGGACTGGACCATCCACGGGGCCGATACTCTCGTACTGCACATCCAGGGCAGAGCGCCGGCGTTTCTGGAGACCGCCGACGGTCAGATCCTCATGAACGCCATCGGATCGGACATCTGGGACAGCGCCGACGAATTTCGCTTCGCCTGCATGAGACTGAGCGGCAACGGTTCCATCGTCGCGCGCGTCGACAGCGTACTGAACTCCAATGCTTGGGCCAAGGCCGGCGTGATGATCCGCGAAGGCCTGGAGGCCGGCTCCAAGCACGCGATGGTGGTCGTCACGCCGAGCAGCGGCATCTCCTTCCAGCGACGGCCCACCGCGAATGCGGCCAGCGAGAATTCTGACGCCGCCGGCCTGGCGGTTCCGTACTGGGTCAAACTGACGCGAACAGGCAACGTGTTCTCCGCGCAGCGGTCGGCGGATGGCGTCACGTGGGTAGACATCGCGGCCACCGCCCCGGTCAGCATCCCGATGGCGGCCGACGTCTACATCGGCCTGGCCCTGACCAGCCACGACACCGCCATCTCGACGGGCGCCGAGTTCTCCAACGTCTCCACGACCGGGAATGTCACCGGCCCCTGGCAAATCGCGGAGATCGGCATGACGCAGCCGGCAGGCAATTCGGCCGAGCCGCTCTACATCGCCGTCGAGGACAGCGCCGGCAAGGTCAAGGTAATCCCGCATCCGGATGCCATCGCCACCGCCAGACCCGGCTGGCGCGCGTGGCAGATTCCGCTGAGCGATCTCGAATCGGCCGGCCTGAAGACCGACAGCATTCGGGCCATCTCCATCGGAGTAGGCAACCGTGAAAGTCCGATCGCCGGCGGCAGTGGTCTGGTCTTCGTCGATGACATCGGATTCGGAAGGCCGGCGGAGACGGACTGATCCGTGATCCGCCGAGGCGACCGGCGCATCGGCCCGAGAGTCAAGACGGCAGCCGTGGACCGATTACACTCTGTGGCGGTGACAGCGCGGCCTGCTTCAAGGGAAATGTTGTTGCCTCGCACGGGCGGACAGGTAAGATGGCAGGCCGATGGATGGTGACAACGACACGAAGAAGGATCGTGCAGATCGATGAAGTTCGGCATCATCGCCAATCCCAAGTCCGGCGCGACCAGCGTCGCACGCAAGGCGGAGACCTTGCGAAAGGCCTCGCAGATTCTCGGCGGCGATACCGTGCTGGCGGGTCTGGACACCACCTCACGAGAGGAGTTTCTGCTCTGCGCTCAGGACCTGGCGGAGAAGGTCGATGTCATGATCGTCGCGGGCGGTGATGGAACGTTCTCGGACATCATCAACGCGGTCGGCTCCGATGTGACTCTCTCGTACATGCCGCTCGGCTCCGGCTGCGCCCTGCGATACGCGCTGGACCTGCCCCCGCAGGTGACGCGCATCGCCAGACAGATTCGCGACGGACGGCTTCACGATCTCGACCTGATCCTGTGCGATGAGTCCGTCAAGGCCTTCATGGCCAGCGTGGGACTGGAAGCCGACATCCTGCACCGCCGGGAGACCCTTCAGGCCGGCGGGGTGCGCGGTCCCCACGCCTATGCGATGGCCACGTTCGGCTCGTTCTTCGCCGATCTGGAGCGCACCGACATGACGATTACGGTCGATGATCGCACGTTCGTCGTGCCGGGCGCCGTCACCGCCATCGTGACCAAGATCGCCTATTACGGATACAACATGAAGATCGTGCCGGATGCGGTCTTTGACGACCGGCGCCTTCATCTGCTGGCGATCAACTCCGGCTGGGCCGAACTCGTTCAGAGCCTGGCCACATCCTTTATGGAAGGCAACCGGTTCGGCCGACACGAGAAGGGTCGCCAGATCCGAATCGCCATGTCACAACCCAGGCATGCCCAAACCGACGGCAACCTCTATCGTCAAGGGACGGAGTTCAACTTCCGCGTCCTGCCCAGAGCATTGAAGATGTGGTACTGATCTGCGCGCTTGACACGGTACGAACTCGCGACTGCGCTCATGCTGCGCGGCTGGAGGACAAGCTGCTACGGTTTCTGGACCTGGCCCGTCATGGGCACAAACCGAACGGGCATGACCTCCCGCCGGTCCAGTTGCCCCTTGGCGTCTTTTGTGATCAGGATCAGGTACTGAAAACCGATCTCGTTGCTGACGGGCAGGATCATCCTGCCCCCAGGCTTGAGCTGCTCGATCAGCGGAGGCGGAACACGGTCGGCGGCGGCGGTGCCGATGATCGCGTCGAAAGGCCCCTTCTCCGGCCAGCCGTAGAATCCATCCCCTGCTCGGACGAAAACGTTCGAGTATCCCAAGTCTTTCAGACGTACTCTCGCTGTCTCGGCGAGCGTCTCGACGATCTCGACGGTGTAGACGCGGCGAGCGATCTCGGCGCACACGGCAGCCTGGTAGCCGGACCCCGTCCCAATCTCCAGGACGACGGCGTTCGGATCGAGCTTCAGGGCCTCCGTCATGAACGCCACGATGTAGGGCTGGCTGATGGTTTGACCTTCTCCGATAGGCAGCGGATTGTCGTCGTACGCATTCCGTTGCTGGGCCGTCGGAACAAACGCGTGCCGGGGCACGACCTGCATCGCCTTGAGCACGTCCGGGTCTTTGACCTCGCGGCGACGAATCTGCAGATCCACCATCCTCTGGCGATCCGCAACCCGCTCGCCGAAGGCCCTGTGACTGTGGTCGGGGCGGGTTGACCGCGCCTCGTTCGGCTCGGAAGCTCCTTCCTGCCCTTCCGTGCTCTGATGCTCGGTAACGGAAAGCGAGACCGGTTCCCTTGCCGTGTGGCGACTGAACCAGAGAGACAACAGCAGCACCACGGCGAAGAGGAGTCCAAAGTGCTCGCGTGGGCCTATCTTCCTGCGATTCGTAGCAGCCATGGCCATATCCCCCTGCGACAATCCTGCGTATCTAATGGATACGATGATCGCTACGACTTTGTGCCCCTATTGTATGTTCGGGCCGAATGAATTGCACGTCCAAATCCTGCGTTGGGCCATCGATGCTTGCGGCCATGTGTCTGTGAAAATATCCTGGCAGCCGTGTGGCAGCGGCAAGCGCAGGCTTGCCGATGGTGATACGCATGCCGTCGAAGCCATCGGCAAACTCTGCCTTGCTCCGTTTGCCGCTGCCACACAGGGCGCTCCGTGGTGGAAAACGGGCCTTGCCGCGAAATTCGCACAGACACGCGGCCATCCTACCGGGACTTTTTTGATGAAAAGGCGGGGGCGGACGTCTATAGTTGAGACGGGCTTCGGTGCGGCCGGAGTCCGACGTCGCGGTCGCGTCCGTGCGGCCGCGATGCCCCATGCGGGTTTCCGACAAGAGGAGATCGACGTCATGACGTGGTCCACAGTCCTTTCTCTGCTCGCCGCGACCGTGGTATTGCTGCCGAGCGCCCAGCCAGGCAGACCGGTGGCGCCCGATTCAGGATCAGCCCGCGTGGTCCGCCTGGCGATTGCCCCGGCGCGACTGGACGCCGCGAAGACACTGTCGCTGCTTCCCGGCTCGGAGCAACAGACCGACGGCGACGGCGCAGAGCTATACGCCAAGGCGGTACAGGCCCTTCCGCAAGGGCTGAAGACCGATCAGGTGCAGCAATGGCTCGGCGCGCCGCTGGATGAACTGCCGGCGGCGGACGTGCAGGCGATTCTCCAGCAGGCGAAGACCTCCCTGGAGTTGGCAAGCCAGGGCGCCAAGTGCAGAAGCTGCGAGTGGCCCCCCTTTCAGGCGGGAACGATGCCCGCCGGCCTCGCCGAATACCGCGACCTGGCGCGTCTGCTCTGTCTCCGCGCGCGTCTCCAGATCGCGCAGAGGCAATATGACGATGCGGTCGGCACGATACGAACCGGTCTGGCGATGGCCCGGCACATTGGAGAAGGTCCGACTGTCGTGCAGGGATTGGTCGGCGTCGCGATCGCAGCGATGGTGCTTCGCTGCGCCGAGGACATGGCCCAGGCGCCGGGCAGTCCGAATCTCTGCCATGCCATGCAGGCCCTGCCGCGTCCCCTGATCGACCTGAACCAGCCCATCTCGGCTGAGTTGAAGAGCCTCGACGCGAACTCACAATACAGCGAGGCGACGCGCAACATGATGCGAAGACAGATGGAATCCTCCTTCGACCGGGTCCGCCAACTGATGAACCGGCTCGACGGGACGGTTGCAGCGATCCAGTGCATCGAGGCGCTGCGTCACCACGTCGCCACGCACGATGGCTCGCTTCCCGCCCGGCTTGCCGACATCGCGGACGTGGAGCTTCCCGCCGACGAGAAACCGTTTGTGTACCGCCTCGACGAATCGAAGGCCTTGCTGGAGGTCTCGCCTCCCAAGGGCGGCCGATCCAAGGACGCGATCCGCTACGAAATCACGGTCGCCCGTTAGCAGCGGCCGGCACGGCACAGGTGTACTGCATGACGACCATGGCCAATCACACCGTCACGACCCTTCTGACAGCCGTATTGCTTCAAATATCCGTCGCGCAGCTCTCTGCGGCTGCGCCGGAGTTCACGGCATTCAACGATAATGGAGGCTGGTGCTGGTTCCAGGATGAACGCGCAACCGTGTCTGGCGACAGGCTCGTCTTCGCCTCGGTTGCCAATACCCTCGGAGCGGACGGCGTACGTCGGGGCGGCAATATCGAAGTGACCGCCGTCGACCTGACCGGCAAAGTGCCGAGCGTCACCACGGTGCTTCACGCCCAACTGCAAAACGACGACCACGCCGCCCCTGCCTTGCTGGTGCTGGACGACGGACGCATCCTGGCCATGTACTGCCGGCACGGTTCCGATCGGCTCGTTCGTTTTCGGGTTTCTGTCCATCCGGGTGACGCGACATCATGGCAGCCGGAAAGACATTTCCCGCGCGAAGCATCCGTGACCTACTCGAATCTTCTCCTGCTCCGCAGTAAAGAAGGTGGCGAGGCTCGAATCTACAACTTCTATCGCGGCGAACACTGGAACCCCAACTGGCTCACCTCGGATGACATGGGACAGACCTGGCGATATGGCGGTCGGCTGATCGCCTTCGACGGCCGGCCCTACGTCAAGTATGCCTCCAACGGCCTCGACACGATTCACTTCGTTACGACCGAGCACCACCCCCACAACTACGTCAACAGCCTCTACCACGGCTATACGAAGGCCGGCTCGCTCTACCGTTCGGATGGGACTCTCATCTGCGATGCGAACGACGACCCGATCGAGCCGGCGCAGGCGACGACGGTCTTCGCGGGCGATGTGAACCACGTCGCGTGGCCCTGCGACATGCATCTGGACGCCTCCGGGAATCCGTGCATCGTCTACAGCGTCCAGAAACAACTGGACCCAAATCACATTCGCTATCGCTACGCGCGATGGGACGCGCACATCTGGGACGATCACTTCCTCGCCCACGCCGGCACGGCGCTCTATGCCGGCGAGGAGCATTACTCGGGCCTGGCTGCTCTCGATCCGGCCGACCCCAACCGGCTCTACATCTCCACTGATGCCGATCCGGTCACGGGCGAACCTTTGCTCAGCCGCAGCGACAATCGACGTCATTACGAAATCTTCGAAGGCCGAACGGAGGATCGCGGCGCCACGTGGAGCTGGACACCGATCACCCGCGACTCGACCGCGGACAACATCCGTCCGATCGTGCCGGCCCGAGAAGGTGGCCCGAGCGTCCTGCTGTGGCTGCGCGGAACCTACACGAGCTACACGAAGTACGATCTCGACGTTGTCGGAATCATCAGGCCAACAGAGCCACTGTAAAACAGTTGGCTTGCGACGAGTAGAACGTGTACCATGTCCCGCGTGAAGGATCGCAGATCGAGGTCGAAACGCAAAGAGGGTCGGATCATGCCGTCGAAACGATGGATCACCACAACGTCCTTGCTCATAGCAGCGATGTGGCTTGTCGCGAGCTGCAACACGCCTTCGGGCGACATGCCGAAGGCCAGGTTCGAGAGAACGATTGAATTGGAGCAGGCGCTTGGGTCCGGGTCGGCCTTGGCGGTCTCGACGACCAGCGGCTCGATCGAGGTGACCGGCCAGGAGACGGACCGCGTCCACGTCGTCGCCACCGTCGTGGCCCGCGCCGCAACCAGGGAACAGGCCCGCGACCTCGCCGAGCAGGTCAGCCTTCGGTTGGAGCAGACCGCCGACGGACTGGGGATCAGGATCGACAAGCCCGATCCTGCAAGGCGGCGGTTCATCAGCATCAGCTACGAGATCACGGTGCCCAGGCAGACCGGAATCGACTGCTCCAGCGCCTCCGGCTCGATCAATTTGGCCGACCTGACCGGCGAGGTCAGCGCGCGGACGGCCAGCGGCTCCGTCGAGGCGACTGGAATCGCCGGCACGATTCACCTGCATTCCTCCAGCGGCTCGATCACCTGCGACCGAGTCGACAGCGCAGAGGTCCATCTCGAAAGCGCCAGCGGCCGTGTTCGCCTTACCAACGGCTCGGCTCTGCGGGTCTGCCAGTTGATCGCCGCATCCGGGCCCGTAACCGCACGGCGCATCGAAGCCGATTCTCTCCGGATGGCCTCGTCCAGTTCGCGCGTGACCCTCAACGATGCACAGGCGGAGGCGATCAACCTCCATGCCGGCAGCGGCTCCGTCACCGCCGGCCAGGTCTCCTGTGAACGGCTCCAGGCCGAATCGACCAGCGGAGACATCTCGGTGGCGTTCCACTCCGATGCCCCGGGCGATGTCGCCGCCAGTGTGACATCCAGCACGGGCAGCGTCAGCGTGGTAATGCCTCGGAGTTTCGCCGGCCAGATCGACCTGCGGGCCAGTAGCGGCACCGTCCGCATGAGCCGGCCCGTCGCAGTGACGAGCAAGCCGGGCAGAAACTACGTCCGCGGGACAGTCGGTGACGGCGCCGGCAGCCTTCTGGTCCGCTCCGGCAGCGGCGCCATTCGCATAAGATAGACCGAATACGCAGCCTTAAGACAGCTCTGGAGAGACGACTATGACCAATCCAGGAAGAGAATCATCGGTGACCTTCTCGCGACGTGCCTTCTGCCGGTCGGCCGTCGCCGCCGCAGCCCTCGGCGTAGTGAGCGTCCCGGCTCAGGCGTCCCAGAGCACCGGCAAGGTCAGGTTCTACAAGAACCTCGGGCACGGTCATATCGGCGTCCGCGCCGATCAGCGACAGGCACTGGAGTACGCGGTGAAGTTCGGATTCGACGGGATCACGCCGAACCCGAGCGAATTCGAGAACCGTTCCAGCTCCGAGATTCGCGAATGGGTCGATACGATGAAGAGCAAGGGTGTTCGCTACGGCGCCGCCGGATTGTCCGCCGAGTTCCGTCGGGACCAGGACAGCTTCCAACGTGGCATGGAAAAGCTGCCCAAGGAAGCGTCTATCCTGCAACAGCTCGGCGTCACACGCGTGGCGACCTGGATCATGCCCGGCCACGGCGAGTTGACCTATCTTCAGAACTTCGAGCAGCACAAGACGCGGTTATCTGAAGCAGCCAAGGTACTGAATGACCACGGCCTCCGCCTGGGCCTGGAATTCGTCGGTCCGCGCACCAGCCGGGCGAGAAACCGCTTCCCCTTCATCTGCGCGCAGCGCGACATGATGGAGCTGGTGGACGCCATCGACGCGCCCAACGTCGGGCTATTGATGGACAGTTGGCACTGGTACACTTCGCACGGGACCGTCCAGGAACTGCTGACCCTGTCGAACAGGGACATCGTTCACGTCCACGTCAACGACGCCCCGGCCGGTGTCCCGGTCGACCAGCAGGTGGACAACCGGCGGGCGCTCCCGGCGGCCACCGGCGTGATCGACATGAAGGGATTCATCAACGCCCTGGTCAGGATCGGCTACGATGGCCCCATCGAATGCGAACCGTTCGACCAGCAGTTGCGCCAGATGGATGCCGAGGCGGCGCTACAGAAGACCTCCGACGCGTTAGACCGCGTGTGGGGGCTGATCAACGCGTAGATCACGCCTGTCGGCAAGGGATCGATGTCGTAGCCAGACAGCAAACCACCTAAAAGACCGGGACTTCGCCTCCAGCGGGCCAACTCAAGACAAAGCTGTTGTACGGGGGGACGTCGGCCGGATAGGCCGAGGCATTCTCGACGTGGCCGTCTACGAAACTCGCATTGACGACCCCTTGGTTGAGATCGCCCTGGGGGGCCATATGGAAAGTGCCGAGACTGTCGGCCGCATTGTCCGGCCTGGCACGCGTGTTGTTGTCGTTGATCCCGGCGACGTTCAGCTCTGGAATCACCCAGGGATTTTCCTCCGCGAAGTAGAATACCTTCGAAGGATTCTTCACCATGGTCTCTTTCTTGAATTTGCTGATGCCCGCCTTGAACTGGGCCGGCACAGAGTCCCAGGCGTCGCCGTTGAGATGAGAGTTCATCGTATAGCTATACTGCGGCTCAAGGGGAATGCTGCACTTGGTACCGTTATCGTAGGTACCACCGCAGCCATGCGATCGAGCTATGACGTCAAAATCGGGACACAGGTGAATGCCCAGCCCTTTGAGATACGGCCACATGCAGCCGGCCAGTTCCGGGTGCAGATCGAGATTGGTGCTGGCATCGTGCCAGTTGTGGTTGACGCCGCCCTTGTTGTAGAGCCACGTAAACGAATAGGGGAAATCGTAGTCCCAATCGTTGGAATACAACTTGGCGGCCACCGCGTACTGACGCAGATTGGACTTGCACCTCATCATGCGCGCCTGTCGTCTGGCCCTGCCCAGCGCAGGCATCAGAATGCCCATCAGCACCGCGATCACCGCAATCACGACCAATAGTTCAATGAGTGTGAACCCCGCTTTTCGCTTCATGATGGCACTCCTTATCGTGACCATAGCATTGCCGTTCGAGATCAAAGATGCACACCAGACCGCCTGTGTTCCCAGATATAACCTAAATTATCCGCCTTTTCTGCGGACATGTCAAGGCCATTCCAACGTACGGTACGGCGTATTTGCCAGATCTGCCGCCTGGGGGCACGAAGTGGTCGCAAGCCCCCCAAAAAGGGCAGATCGCCCGAAATCTTCACCGGCCTGCAGCGACTAACCAGACAAGTGTGAAAAGACCCTATGAAGGAGTATTCGATATGAGCATGGACCATTCTCACATCACGGTACGAAAGCATTCGTTCCTGTCCAGCGCGGCCTTCGGCCTCAGCGCCATCGTCATCACGGTGGTGGTCAGCCTGACCGTCCTGGTGCTCTACGGGGTCCATTTGGCCAGCGAGAAGTCCGATCAGGTCATTTCCCTGGCCCAGGGGGCTATCCACGGCCTGCCCCAGTTCCGCCAGGCGCTGCCGCCGGCTCTGTCGGACATGCTCGACGACCGCCGGGACCCCGACTACTGCCGTGAGCTGGGCATCGACGCCAGGGTCGTTACCCGCCCCGGATCGCACGGACGGGCCCAAACCGCCGTCGAGATCACCAACAATGGCACAGAGGTCGTCTCGCTGCTGTCGCTCCGCGTGGTCCTGCTGGACGAGAACGGGGGCCTGCTGACCGAATCCCAGGAGTGGGCGGCCACGCCCTTCGCCGCCGACCACGACTGGCGGGGCCCGATCATGCCCGGCTCGCGCCGGCGGTTTCTGTGCTCCGGCGGCCACCTGTACGACGTTGGCCCTCTGGACGAGATCAAGGCCGAGATCGAGATCACCGAGTTGCGGGTCTGGAACGGTCCGGAAACGCAGCAGGGCCTGCCTGGTGAACCGGCCGTGTCCGTTTCGGCCAGCGCCCTGCCGTCTGAAGCGAGATAGACAGCAGCGACCGTGCCGCTGGGCGAAACAACCTGGATTCGCGATTTGGCGGTATTTTTCACTTATCCGACCCCTGATTCCTGCCGATACTGCCGGACAGCAGGCGGACTATGCCCTGGCGATCCAGGGCGGCCGCGTTCGAGGATAGAGGGCCGCAGACTCGGCCCCAGGAGAAGGGTGAAAGATGACCAGACACATCGGTACCAGGACTATCCACATCGCGTTCGTCGTTCTCACGCTGATTCTTGTCGTCTTCGGCGCATCGTGCGTCGAGAAAAAGGCGGCAAACACCTCCGCAGACCCGTTGAGCCTGTGCGTGGTATTTGAGGACAACGACGCACTCGACCCGGACGTGGAAACCGAATTCGAAGCTACCTATGCCGATTATGCCCACCTGCTGGGCAAGACCGTCGGCCCGGAACACATCCTGCGCCACCGATGCCAGCGCCTCGACTCACTGGACCAGGTGCAGCAGCACTATATCGAGACCTCGATCCAGGAGTTGCCGGAACTGGTCAAGGATACATTCGCGCCCGACTGGAACACTTGGGCCGAATGGCAGGTCTTCACCGAGAAGTACCACCAAGGCGACGAGTTGTGGTATTTCGCCTGTCCACCCTCGCCGGCCGGCAGACACAGCCTCACACGCGGGTACGTGGTCGTCCGCGACGGCAGACTTGCAGCGATGCTCCTGAACCGAACCGTGACCTTCCACGCCAGCTACGCCGACTACGAGTCGCTGCTGCGTGGCGTGGCGACAGAAGAGCAGATCATGGCCTGGAAACGGCTTGCCTTGAAGTCTCCTGAAGAGCTCCGGCAGCACTACTGCTCTCACTTCGGTCCGGATTCGTCTCGCATCCTTCTGGAAGAGCAATGCAACCTGGAGGAGGCGGGCATCGGACGCACGAAGTGGGACCACTGGCACGTATTCGGACGCAAGTATGGCGACGGCGATCAACTGTGGTATTTCGAGTCGCCAACCGAGACCTGGAACGGCCCGCACGGACGCTGCGGCTACCTGATCACGCGCAACGGCCGTCTCCACGCAATTCTCGTGGTGGCCATCAGTTGAACGCGTCCACCGGCACAGCGCACAAAGACGCTGTCCGCCGGACAGAGGATTTCCGTCCGGCAACCCGTAAACGAAACAGCGGATCTGCTTCAGTGGCTTGCGCTTCGTGTCGATAAAACCGGCATGGAAATCGGGCTTCGAAGGAGGGCCAGATGACGGACAGAGCCGGAGGCATTTCGGCAATCGAACTGGCGATTGTCCTGCTGATTCTCGCGGCGGCAGCGCTCTCAGGGCCAGCCCCCGCATTCTGACGGCCCGGTTCCGGCTGGAAACGCCAGATTTTTTTGCCGAAAATGCACTTGCCAGGGAGAAACCTCGCTACTATACTCTACTCGTTATATCGCGGGCGTAGCTCAGTGGTAGAGCGTCACGTTGCCAACGTGAATGTCGTGAGTTCAAGTCTCATCGCCCGCTTTTTGGGGCGTTTTTCCCATGGATGGGACCCTTCAGACGCGCGTTCGCGTCGGGGAACCATATAGTATCGGCGAGTTACCGGCTAACGGGTAGTTTGGCGTTGGTCGCCGATATGCTAAGCCTGGTCGCCTGTGGCGGCCGGGCCGGACATGGCATCATCGGGCTAAGGGAGGTGTTTTCCCTGAGGCCTTTTTTGTTTATGGGAATCAAGCAGAATTCACCATCTGTCTGGGAGCACTACGATGGAGGAAGAAACGAAGGACTCGACCGCTTCGACGAACCAGGAGCAGGAGAAACCGCCTCGCACCGCCAGGAACATCGTAACGGTTGAGGACGCCGGGCCCTGCAAGAAGAAGGTAGCCATCGAGATCCCCGAAGAGAGCATCAAGGAAGCCATCGACGAGCAGTACAAAGAGCTGAGCCGCGAGGCGGTGCTGCCGGGCTTCCGCAAAGGCCGGGCTCCCCGCCGTCTCCTGGAGAAACGCTTCGGCAAGGAGACGAATGAGCAGATCAAGCTGAAGCTCCTGGCGGAAGCCAGCGAAGCAGCCATCAAGGACAAGGAGCTGGACATCCTGGGCGATCCCGATATCGACTTCGAGAAGGTCGAACTTCCGGCGACCGGGGCGATGAAATTCGAGTTCGAGGCTGAAGTCCGGCCGGAGTTCGAGCTGCCCAAACTTGAGAAGATCCCGGTCAAGCGGGACAAGCTGGCGGTCACCGAGGAGCAGATCGACCGCGAAATCGAGCAGTTGCGTCGCTGGTCCGGCGTCTGGACGCCACGTGAAGGCGGCCAGGTCGAACTCGACGACCAGATTATTGCCGACGTGCTGCTGCGGCCCGAGCTGACCGAGGAAGAGAAAACCAAACAGGCGGAAGCGGCCGAGAAGGCGGAAAAGGGCGAAGAGCCGGAAGAAGGCCAGACGCTCGAAGCGGAAACCAAGCTGGACAACACCGAGGTCTACGTCCGCGCCAGCGGCTTCGTCGGGGCCGTCCCGGTCGAGAAGCTCGATGAGCTGCTCGTCGGCGCCAAGGTGGCCGACATCAAGACAACGACCGTCGAGGTCCCCAAGACCTACTTCCGGGAGGAATATCGCGGCCGCAAGGTCGATGTCTCCATCGAGGTCAAGGAGATCAAGTACCTCAAGCCGGCTGAGATCAACGAGCAATTCCTCCAGCGCTACAACGTCGAGAGCGAGGCGGATCTGCGCGAACGCGTCCGGGACAACCTGCAAGAGCGGCAGGAAGACCGCGTCCGCAACGACATGAGCGAGCAGATCTACCAGTACCTGCTGGGCAACACCAGTTTCGACCTGCCGCTGGACATCGTGGCTCGGCAGGCCGGCACGATCCTGCAGCGACAGTACATCAACCTCCTCCAGCGAGGCTTGTCCCGCCAGCAAATCGAGGAGCAGATGGAACAGCTCCGCGCCGGCAGCGAAGAGCAGGCCAAGGAGCAGCTCAAGACCTTCTTCATCATGGACAAAGTGGCCGATAAACTCGAAATCGAGGTCACCGAGGAAGAGATTAACGGGCATATCGCTCAGATTGCCATCCAGCGCGGGCAGCGGCCGGAGAAGATGAAGGAGCAGATGGAGCGGGACGGCTCCCTGGCCCAGTTCCGGATGGACGTTCGGCAGAACAAATGTATAAACAAACTCCTCGAAACAGCCGATATCACGGAACAAGAGTCTCCAGGGGCAGAAGCCAAGCCCAAGAGGACCAGAAAGACCGCCAAGAAATCGGCGGAGGATAAGGCTGAGAAGAAGGATCAGTAGAGAGGTATCGCATGTCCTTAGAACACCCGGTGCGGGTCATCGACAGCTACAACGACGCGTACAGCCAGTACGGCGGCGGCCAATATCAGCGGTTTCGCCAGATGAGTCTGGACGACATGCTGCTGGAGAACCGGATCGTGTTTCTCATCGGCGAGATCAACTATGCCCGGGCGGCCGAAGTCATCATGAAGATGCTGTACCTGGACAATCTCAAGCGGGGACGTGAGATCAGTCTCTATATCAACTCCCCGGGCGGGACGGTCGACGACACGATGGCGATCTACGACACGATCCGATTCGTGGGCTCGCCGGTGGCGACGTACTGCATCGGCCGGGCCCAGTCGGGCGGCGCGCTGATCCTCGCGGCCGGGACCAAGGGCAGCCGCTACGCCCTGCCCCATGCCAAGATCATGCTTCACCAGCCCTGGGGCGGCGTCACAGGGCAGGCTTCGGACATCAAGATCCAGGCCGAGGAGATCCTGAAGTCCAAGAGGGTGCTCGCGGAAATCTTCGCCAAGCATACCGGCCAGCCTGTCGCAAAGATCACTGAGGAGACCGAGCGCGACCGCTACATGAGCGCGCAGGAAGCCAAGGACTATGGCCTGATCGATGAAGTGCTCCAGGAAGACCAGAAGAAAGACCAGCCTGCGAGTGCCGAGGACAAGGGCGCCAAGGACGAGCATAAGACAGACACGACGTCGTCGGATAACAAGGGCTGATCGATTACCCCCTGTCCAGCCGACTCTGACCAGCGAAGGAAAGACACAGATGGTTGTGAATGAACAGTTAGTGCCTATCGTGATCGAGAAGACCGGCCGCGGAGAGCGGGCGTACGACATTTTCTCCCGTCTCCTGAAGGACCGGATCATCTTTCTGGGCGGTCCCGTCAACGACGCCGTGGCCAACCTGATGATCGCACAGATGCTGTTCCTCAGCAACGAGGACAGCAAGAGCGACATCCATTTCTACATCAATTCGCCGGGCGGCTCGATCACCGCCGGTCTGGCGATCTACGACACGATGCAGTTCCTTCGTTGCGATGTCGCGACCTACTGTGTGGGACAGGCCGCCAGCATGGGCGCCGTCCTGCTGGCGGGAGGCCACGCGGGCAAGCGGTTCCTGCTCAGCAACAACCGCATCCTGCTGCACCAGCCGCATATCATGGGCGTCATGGAAGGTCCGGCCACCGACCTCGACATCGAGGCCCAGGAGATCCTTCGCCTGCGCGGCCGCCTCTATGACATCCTCGCCAAACACACCGGACAAAGCCCGGAGAAGATCGAGAAGGACTGCGATCGAAACCTCTGGCTCGGCGCCGAAGAGTCCATCGAGTACGGACTGGCCGACCGGATTCTCCAGAAAGCCCCGGAGATTGTGAAAGACCGTGAGAAGGAAGACGACAACCAGAAGTAGCGGCGGGACCACGTACGGCTGTGGCGCTCTCGCTTGGGGGCATGGCGCCGCCCTGGCCGGCGGCCTGATGCTCGTTGCGGTGCTTGCGACGGGCTGCGGCATCGGCAGTGAGAGGAAAGCCCCTGCGGAGATCAAGGTCCAGCAAATCGCCCGGGAAAAGACGGAACTGATGCGGGATCTTCAGCAGGCCAAGGCCGAGAACCAGCAGTTGGCCGAGCAGATCAAGGCCCTGTCGGTCTTTCCCGAAGACAAGCCCCTCAATCCGTACAGACTCCAACGGGTCAAGATCACCCGGTACAGCAACTTCTACGACAAGGACAACGACGGCAAGCGAGAGAAGCTCATCGTCTACGTCGAGCCTGTGGACCTCGACGGGGACGCCGTCAAAGCCGCTGGCACGGTGGACGTGCAACTGTGGAACCTGAACAATCTCAACGGCCAGGCGATGCTGGGCCAGTGGCAGGTCGACCCGAACGACCTGCGGAAGCTCTGGTATGACACGCTGGTCTCGGCCAACTACCGTCTGACATTCGACGCGCCGCCGGAACTGGACGTGCTGGCCGAGCCGCTCACCGTCAAGGTGACGTTCACTGACTACCTGACCGGCGAGATATTCCGAGATCAGTACGCCATCAACCCTCGCCTCGACCAGTAGCCCTCATCGGGAAGGCAGCATCCCGATCGCGGCGGCGAATCGTCCGGCACTCTGGCCCTCCCGGCGATGGCTGGGAAACACGTCGTTGCGGCACAGCGTGCAAATCTCCGCGACATGGATAGAAAGCGAAGGAACGCCCGCACGCGCGAGGGCATCCCGGTTGGCCGCCCACAGATCGAAGCGATCCTTGCCGTTGGGACCGGGATGGAAGAAAGCTCCCGCACGGAGACCAAGCCGCTCGACCGCCGCCACGCGAACCTCCTGGCCGACCTCATAACATTCCGGCCCGGCCGACGGACAGATGCAGGCCACCAGATCCGCCGCGACGCAACCGCATTCGATCATCCGGCGTACCACGGCCGATGTGATTCCGGCCACCGTGGCCCGCCATGAGGCATGCGCGAAACCGGCGGCACGCCCCCGGCGATCGGCGATCAGCACGATGGGGCAGTCCGCGCTCTTGCCGAGCAGAGCCAGCGACCTGCCGGCTGTCACCAGTCCATCGGCCCGCCCGACCCGACCTGGTCCGTCGCAGGTCAGGACATCGCCGCCGTGGACCTGTTCGAGGAACGCCGCATCGTGCAGGCCGAGGAACTGCGCGATCTGGCGACCTGCGGCGTCTGTGTCATGCCGGACCCGCTCGACGTCCGGCCCCTGGCGCGTCGTGACCAGATGCGGAACGCCGATCTCCTCCAGCACCGCAAACCGGCCCACCAGCCAGCCATTGGGGGACATCTCCAGTCGGAAGCCTCCGTTTTGCGCCCGTCGAAGCTCAGGACTCGGACTCTGTTCCTTCGCCGCCATCATCCTGCGTCAACTCCGGATTCTCGCTGGTCTCGGGGTTGCTCTTGGCCCGCTTGCGCTGGAGCTTCTCTTCCCGTTTCTTCTTCTTGGCGATCTCCCTGCCACGCTTTGCGAACTTGTAGTTGTCTCTCGCCAACACGATCTCCTTGCTTCGGCGGCGCCGATTTCAAGAGCATAGCAGGGCTTTCGAACCTGGCCCATGAACAGGCAATCGCTTTGTTCATACTGCATATCGGGCCGGAAGTCATGGCATTTGTGCCGATTATTCGCCGGCCTGCCTCTGAAGGGCGTTGACCCATGCCGGACAAGTCGCTTCCAGGCAGATCACAAACGCTGGTCGTCTGCGACCAATTGCCCTCGGAGACCACTATCGTCCACATCCTGGACGGCACAACCGGCGTCGATGGCGTGAACGGCTGCGGTGGCAGCGCTCTGGCCGAGGATCATGAATACTGGCTCCATGCGAATCGAGCCGTAGGCGATGTGCGAACTGGACACACAGACAGGAACCAGGAGATTCTCACACTCGCCCTTCTTCGGGCACAGCGCGCCGTAGGCAATCCGATAAGGCTCGGGCGGACTGACGCCGATATCCCCTTCGTTTTGCACGAGGCCGTCGGCAGTGACGTGTCGCTGGACGTTGTGCGAGTCCATCGCATACGAGCCCATCCCCACCGGCTGCGGAACGACCCGTTTGCAGAGCACGTCGTTCTCGGTCATCACGTACACGCCGATCATCCGACGCGATTCGCGGATATAGAGCTGGTGTGGCCAATGGCCGTTGTCGGTGAACTCGTCTTTGGCCAGACCCCACTGCCGCATTCGCTCCTGCACGTCGGCAGGCACACGTGGATCGTTGGCGATGAAGTACATCAGCCCTTTCTGGTAGGTCTCGTGCTCGGCGAGGATGTCTCTGCGACGCTCATACGTCGCCTCCGGGTAGTCGTAGTTCATGCCGATGTTGTCCGTGCTGAACGGACCATGGTTGTTCGTGTCGGTCTTGTGGTTCGGGATCGGGTCGAACTTGGCGAACGTCTCCCGCCAGCCGGTGTCGAAGACTCGCAGCAGCAGTTCGTACTGCGTCGGATCGTAGTCATCGGGTCTCCGAAACGGCACACGGTTCTCCGGAACGTTCGTCAGGCACATGCGAAAGCAATAGGCCTGGATGCGGTCGTCGCCCTGCCCATTGGTCCCGATGGGGTCGCGGCTGATGCGAGGCAGCAGTCTGCTGTTGGGATCACCGGGCGTCACGTAAGGGTCTACGGGCTTCTTGAAGTAGTGTCCGTGATGCCTCGCGTCGGGTTGCACCCCGTTCCATGTTTCGCCATATCTACTGTTGGATTCCCGCCCGACATGGTACGACACGCCGGCCGAGGCCATTAGATCGCCTTCATACGTCGCGTCGATGAACACCTTGCCGTAAAACGTCTTGCCGCTGAGCATCGATATCGAGTGAATCCGGCCGCCGACCTTCTGGACGCCCCGCTCGCGGTCCAGCCACTCGTCGCGATGGACCGGAATATGGTGTTCGGCAACGAGATCCTCGAAGACCCTCTCGGCGACGTGGGGCTCGAAGATCCACATCGTGCGTTCGGCTCCGTCGATCGCGGGCGTACCCTGCCCGCGATTGCCGTATTCGGACCGATCCTGCCACTTCCAGGCGTCGTCCCGCTGATAATGCTGCCAGATGCGGTGGTAGAACTGACGGGCGAGACCACCGATGACCTCCTTGCGACCGGTGTCGGTCCAGCCGAGGCCGCCGGACGAGAGGCCGCCGAGATGCTTGTCGGGGCAGACAAGGACGACCGATTTGCTCATCCGCGCCGCCTGCACGGCAGCAATCACGCCGGCCGAGGTTCCGCCGTAGACAACGATATCGGTCTCACGTGCCATGGGGCCGATGTACTGCTTTGCGACAACGACGTTGTCGATGAAGAGATGGTCGTCGCTCGACGCCGACCATGTACCCCCGTGGTAGACGTTGAGCCAGATGGATTCGATCTTCAGATCGGGAACATCACGCATGCGGACGTCGGTCCGCTCGAATGCGAGCTTGCCATCGATCCAGCCGCGCAAGGTGCCGTCGTTCTGTCCCGGCGTATTGAGCCTGGCGTACTGCTCTATGCAATACCAGCGGTTGTTTTCGAGATAGCCCAGGCCACCCTTCTCCCAGATCCAACTGCTGCCATACCGGCCTTTCATATCGGCATGATAGCAGTAGAACCCGATGGGGGTCTTGCCGCCCTTCTGCCCGTCGAACTGCCCGCGCGCGGACCATCCGTTGCGGCCGTCGCTGGGCCGGCCACCCCAGCCGCCCCGGCCATACGTGCCGCCGATGCCGGGCAGCTTGCCCCCGCGAGCGGGATCCCAGTCGCTGCCGAACCGCAGGTAGTAGCGGAAGTATATCTCCTCCGGCTCGTACCCAAGTCTTCTCTTGAAGTCGTACTCGATGCTTGCGCCGTAGTGTTCGCCTCGGGACACCTTGATGCGGAGGGCCTTGCCCAGCAGTGGCTGGAACGTTCGTTCCCGGTCTTCGGCAACCACGCTCACCGTCGGCCGATTGCCGCCGGAGAACTCCCGACGCCAGGCATCCGACTCGAAATCCGCCGCAACGATCACGTTCGGATCGCTCTCGATCTGCTGGTCGTGCGGGTGGCGGCCCGCTATGCCGAATCCGCTCGGGACCTGGATCTGGGCGCCTTGGGCAACCGCCATTAAACAGACCGCCAGCCACAGTGGCAGGGTGGTCCATCGTCGTTCGTCGTAGCACCTTCTCATCATGGTCCTTTCTTCTCCCGGCAATGCGCCGTCTGCAAGAGGTCAATAGGATTGATTGCCGCGTATCTGCCGCGTAGTATTATCGCGAAGATCGGTCTTGAGGCAAGGAGCAGCAATGACGCCCAGCAAACGACCTGACGAGGTAGTTCTACGATTGCCGCAGTGGCTGCGCCAGTTCGCCATCGATAGGCAGGTGAGATTCGACACCAGGGAGGCGAGGATGCAGTTCGTCATCGATCTGGCCCGCCGGAACATCGAGCACAAGACCGGCGGACCGTTCGGTGCGGCGGTGTTCGAGGCCGGCAGCGGGCGGCTCCTTGCGCCGGGCGTCAATCTGGTCGAGCCTTTGAACTGCTCGATCGCCCATGCCGAGATGGTCGCGATCGCGATGGCGCAGCAGGCGATTGGCTCATACGACCTCGGCGCAGGCGGGGTGTTCTGCGAGCTTGTCACCAGCACTGAACCTTGCGCGATGTGCCTGGGCGCGATCCCGTGGTCGGGCGTCCGACGCGTCCTCTGCGGCGCGCGAGGCGAAGACGCCTGCGCCATTGGATTCGACGAGGGAGCCAAGCCCGGCGATTGGGTCGGCGCTCTGCGAGATCGGGGAATCGAGGTGGTCCGAGACCTCTGCCGCGACGAGGCCCGAGCCGTCCTCCAGCACTACCTCACCGCCGGCGGACGCATCTACAACGCCCGGGGCGAGGGCCCGGGTACGGGTGAATAATCATTCGCCCCTATGTGCCCTGGAGGAGGGCTACTGGCCGCCGTATCGGCGGGGCGCAGGCGATGACAGGGGGGCAGGAGCCGGAGGTAGCGGCGCGTTGGGGTCGGGCATCGGCGGCGGAGGCGGCAGAATGCCGAGGTGGCGTTCGATGCGTTCCAGACGCTCATCGAGCTTTGCCAGCCTGGCATCGACAGCTTCCAGTCTGGCGGCCACAGCGCCGAGATCGGCCCCAATTCCTGCGAAGCCCTGTTCGGTCGCATCCATATACCGTTCCATGACGCGTTCGTAAGCATCGATAGCCCGGCTTGCGTCCGTGCGGTACTCCGGCGTCGTGTAGACCTGGGCCTCCACGTCGTAATTCCTGCGATTCTGGCCCACCGACGTCGACAGCGCCAGGATGATGGTGCCGATAACTACAGCCGCGATAGCGGCATGCGTTCGTCTTTTCGATCTCATCGGATCACTCCAATCGAGGTACGGGCGAATAATCATTCGCCCCTACGGGTGCGGGCGCAGGCGGATGGCCCGCGGCAATCTACGGGTTTTATCGGCAGAAAGACGTGGGACGATTAGCAGGTTTTCGGACGGCGCTGAGCTGGTAGGGGCGTCCCGGCGCGCCGGGACGCCCCTACCTGTCAGGGCGTGTCGGAATCGGGCACGATCGGTTCCCACTGGATGCGGGCCGCTCCCAGCACGGTCCCGGTGGCGTAGGCCAAGTCCACCAGGGCGATCTGGTACTCCGCCAACGCCGCGATCTCGGAACTCTGGGCGTCGGCGAACTTCGTCTGAGCGTCGAGCACGTCGGTGCTGGTGCGGGCCCCCAGCTCAAACTGGCGCCGCTCGGCCTCGTACAGCCGGCCGTTCAGAATGCTGTTCTGCCGGGCCGCCAGAATCCGCTGCCAGTTGGCCTCAACTTGGTCGATGGCGTTGAGCACCTCCAGCTCGATCATGCGTTCGCGATCATTGCGGGTGGCCATCCGCTGTCGGCGCTGGTAGACCGCCTGCCGAATCCGGCTCTTGGCCGCCTTGTTCCCGATGGGAACCACCATCTGGGCATTCAGCCGATGGCCCGTGAAATCGCTGTCGTAGAGCAGATCAAAGGAATCGTCTCTGGCAAACCCGGTGCCGTTGATGTTGTAGCTGTACTCCAGCGTCGCCAGGGGCAACGCCAGATTGCGCATGTAGTCTACCGTGCTGGCATCATTGAGGAGCTGGAGTTGGAGCTCGAGCAGCTCCGTTCGGGAATCCATGGCCATCCGGACCAGTTCCGAGCGGCGCATCGCGTAGAAAACGGGATCGGGTTCCGTCAGAGGAACGAGAACCGTCAGCGTCTGCAGGTCGAGGGCGGCTCTGTTGATGACGCGTTTCAGCTCGCGTTCGCGGTCGCGGAGGTTGTTCTCCGCGACGATGATGGCTTCCAACTGCTGGGCCACGCCGGCCTCGGCGCGGATGACCTCGACCTGGGAGCGCTCCCCCAGCTCGACGAAGCGGCGCGCCTGTTGCAGCTGGGCCTGCGCCAGATTGTACTGCTGCTTGCGGACGTCGAGTTCCCTGCGGGCGGCGTACAAACGCCAGTAGACGCGGTCTACCGCCGCCAGGACGGTGATCACCTCCAGTTTGGCGCGGGCATCCGCCGCCTGACGGTTGTACCCGGCGACTCGAATGGAGTGCATGTTGGCCCACTTGCCGGCGTTGCGCAGCAGAGGCTGGCTGATCGATACAGAGAATCGGTTCTCAAAAGACGGGTTGTAGTTGGGGTCTCCGTTGAGGTCATTACGGCGGCTATCGGCCAGATCGAACGTGACGTTTCCACCGGTTCGCAGAGGGACCCGTACACCGAGATCGGCATTCGTCTGTTCCGTCTGAGAGGCGTCCACGACGGAAATGAAGGTGCCGTCCCCAATATCGACGACCCTGCCGCTGGGCTGTTCCCACTTCGTTGCACTCGCGTTGGCAAAGAAGGAGGATTCGAACTTGGCTTCTTCCTCGCTGAGTCGCTCGGCAGCGATGGCCGGGTCGATCAGCGCCGCCTTCAGTTCGAGGTTGTTGCTCAGCGCCAGGGCCCGGCATTGCTCCAGAGACAGCTCCAGTTCGGCCGGGGGCGTTTCATTGGCATCGGCGGTCTTGACCTGATTGGGCTCGGCTTCCTCCAGTTCCAACGTCTCGATGTGACGGAGCTTCTCCTCGGGAATCGTGACGTCCTCGTAGCTCGGGCCGGGCAAGTAAGCGTCGCAACCGCTCAGCAAACCTGTCAGAAGAACTGCCACCGTTGCACGACGGAGCGAATTCGAAGGATACCGTCTTCTATTCATGTCTGAGCGCCTCAATGGGGTCCAAGCGGGCGGCCTTGATGGCCGGGAACATGCCGAAGAACACACCGGTCGCTGCGGCGAAGCCAAACGAAAGGCCGAGCGCCCATAGCGGGATGTAGGCCTTGTCCAAGGCCGCGCCGGGAATCTTGGCGATCAGCTCCGTCAGCAACTGCCCGCAACCGGCGCCGATCAGGCCGCCAAACAGGCACAACACCACCGATTCGACCAGGAACTGAAACAGGATCGCCGCCGGTCGAGCCCCCACCGCTTTGCGCAGGCCGATCTCGCGCGTGCGCTCGGAAACGGAAACGAGCATGATGTTCATGATGCCGATCCCGCCGACCAGCAGGGAGATGCCCACGACCCCGCCGGCGATGGCCGTGGTGGTCTTGGCCACGGTGTTGAACTGCTTGAGGTACTCTTCAATGACCTCCAGACGGAACGTGTCGGGGTCACCCGGCCCCAGACGCCGGGTCTGTCTCAGGAAGAATCGCAATTCCGCCTGCGCCTCGGCCGACAGCTCCGGCTTGCGGCAACTGGCGATGGCGTACATCCATGTCCAGGGGCCCCACAGCTTCCACGCGGTCGGGAAGGGAATAAACACCTCCTGCGAGGAACCCATTCCGCCAAACATGGAGGACTCGACGCGCTGTTCGACCACTCCCACGATGGTGAAGCTGCGCTGCCCGACGACGATCCGCTTGCCGATGCAATTGCGATCCATCCGCAGCTCGTCGCGCACCTTGGGCGTAATCAGACAGACCTGCCAGCCGTTCTCCTCGTCCATCAGCGTGAACGGACGGCCCATCACTACGGAACGATTCTCGATGCGGTGCCACGACGGGTTGATCCCGTAGACGCGGGCGCTGTCGATGCTCTCGACGCCATAGTGAACGGCCTCGCTGCCCTCGGCCATCAACGTATGATCGTCGATCGACGGACAGCGCTCCTTCAGCCCCTCGAAAATCTCGGGGCGGAACCGAATCAAACGCCACGAAGCACTCTTAAATCGGCCTTCTCTGGGCCGGTGCGGACTGATGAAAATCTTGTTCGTTCCGAGGGACTCGAAGTTACTCAACACGTTCGCCTTCAGGCCCGTCAGAGCCGCGATCACCGAGGTGACCGAAGCCACGCCGATCACGATGCCGGTCGTGGTCAGGATCGAACGCGCCTTGTTCGCCCAGATCTGACCGAGCGCCAGATAAATGCTCTGATAGAACAGCTTCAGAAAGGCCATTGGAATGCCCAGGATCGCTTTCATTTCAGCACCTCCCCGAAGTGCTCGGCCATGGCGGCTCGCTGGGCCTGGTCCTCCTCGCTGGACAGGTCCGTAAAGATGCGACCGTCCATCATGCGGATTACGCGCTTGGCGTGACGCGCCACGCTCTCTTCGTGTGTCACCAGCACGATGGTCTGACCTTCGGCATGGAGCTGATCGAACAGCCGGAGGATGTCTTCGCTGGTCTTGCTGTCGAGATTGCCGGTGGGTTCATCGGCCAGCAGAATGCTCGGGTTGCAGACGAGCGCTCGGGCGATGGCGACGCGCTGCTTTTCTCCGCCGGAAAGCTGATTCGGCCGGTGCTTGACGCGGTCGGCCAGTCCGACCCGTTCGAGCATCTGCCTGGCCCTTTTGTGCCGGCTCCACCAGCCGTCCCGCGAGTAGATCAGAGGCATCTCGACGTTCTTCAACGCACTGGATCGGCCCATCAGCTCGAACGACTGGAACACGAATCCGATACGCGTATTGCGGATGTGCGCCAGGCCGCCGGCCCCCAGACGGGTTGTGTCGTACCCGTCCAGCTCATAGACGCCGCTCGTGCAGCGGTCCAGGCATCCCAGCAGGTTCATCAGCGTGCTCTTGCCCGAACCGGAGGGTCCCATCACCGCCACGTATTCGTTTTGGTGCAGTTCGAGGCTCACTCCGTCCAGTGCGTGGATGCGCTCTACGCCCACCTTGTAGACGCGCGTGACGTTGTCGAGCCGGATGACGATCCTGCTATGCGGCGTTGGCGTCGCTGGGGCGTTGGACGTCGTTGACATCGTTGAAGTCACTGGCTTGGGCCTTTTCCGCTTTCTTCTTGGCATCGTCTTCGGCCTTGGCTTCCCGTTCATCTTTGATCGCCTGGTCGTGCGCGAGCTTCTCGAGCTCCTTGAACGGTCCGACCACGATCTTCTCGCCGGGCGCGATTCCGGACTCGACGATCGTATGCGTGGCATTGCTGGCGCCGATCCGGACCGGGGTGATCACCGCCTTACCGTCGATATAGCGGTAAACCACCGTCGCGAACGTCTTGCTCTTGTCCTCTTCGCTGAGCCGGTCGCGGATCTCGATAGGCAGCGAGTCGACTTCCCGCCCGAGCACCGCCTGGCTCGGCAGCACCAGGACGTCCCTGTGCTCGGCGACCTCGATATCGACGTCGGCCGTCATGCCGGTGAAGATCTGCTCGCTCGGATCGACCAGCAGAACCTCCGTCTCGTAGTACTTCGCTCCCTGGGTTCCCACGTCCTGGCTCAGCGCGATGGCCCGGACCTTGCCGGGAAAGACTTTATCCGGCCAGGCCTGAATATGTACCTGCGCCTTCTGGCCCACCCGCAGCTTGCCTACGTCCGACTCATCGACCTGCGCGACCACCAACATCTCCGAGAGATCACCGACTTCGAGGATCTTCGTGCCGGGATTGTTCATCATGCCCGTGACGACCATCTCGCCGACCTCGGCGTTGATTCGTGTGACCACGCCGTCGATGGGCGAGGTAATCGTCGTGTAGCTGAGCGCCTCCTTGGCCTGTGCGATCCCTTCGTCGGCCACTTCAAGATTGTGTTCGAGCACTTTGAGATTCAGGCGAGCCGCCTCCAGAGTGTGCTGCGCGCCCTCCAACTGGGCCTCCAATTCCTCGACCCTGAACCGCGCATCGTCACAGCTCACCTGGCTGACGTCGTTGGTTCGCAGCAGCGCACACTGGCGCTCGTAGTCGCGCCGGGCCTTCTCCACGGTGGCTTCCTGCGCCATCAGGTTGGCGGCCTGACTGGAAATCCTCGCCCTCTCGACTTCGATCTGTGCCGCCTGGGCCGCCCGGCTGGCCTGGGCCGAGAGCAGACGGCTTTCCAGGTCTTTGGAGTCGAGGCGCACCAGCACGGACGGAGGAATCGGCGGATCGGCGTCGGGATCGCCTTTTGTGACGGTCGCGCCTTCCGGGTGGGGCAGCTCCACAACACGCGCCGAGGCCTTGGCGCTGATCTCCACTTTGGTCTTGGGCTCAATCTCTCCCGGAGCGCTGACGATCTCGATCAGCTCTCCGATCTGCGCCTCTTCCACGCGGACAATCGTCGCCTTGTTCGCCGCACCGCCGCGGCCTCGGAACAGGACGAACCCACCCCCTCCCAAGGCACCCAAGACCAGGACAATCACCAGGAGGATGACAAGTACGCGAGCCGACCTCACTATCAATCCCTTCCCAAGTCACCAACCACATGGACGATCCACTGCCACACCTGTAGGCATTATACTCCTATAGACGCGTTGAACCACTCATCATTGCGCGGATTCCGCGAGAAAGCCGGGGGTCATGGCGCTCTTTGCGCCGCCTCGTCGGCGGCGCGGCCGGCCGGGCGACAGACAAGGCAAGAGACTCAGAATAGGCCCCCTGCCCCAGGAGGCGACGGGTCTGCCCCGGTTCACATCCGGTCGGTCGACAGGGCATCCCCACCATGGTCGGATCGGCGCCGACCAGTCCGCCTGGCGATTCTTCGTGCGAAAACGTTGGACGCGCCTGACGGCCTGTGGTAGAATGACGACAGTACATGCGGATGTACGTCCCTTGCGACAGGAGCAGCAACACGAGGGTGTTCCTTCTCTTGGGATGCGGAATGTTGGAAAAGCGAACGATCTGTGGACGCGGTTCCCCAGGCTCGTGGTGCGTCTGTCCCGTTGACGACGCAGCCGAGTCGATGCCACGGGAGCTCTATGCTCACACCGGCAATGTGCCGTTTCTCAAGGCCGAGACGGTCATGGGCGGAATCGCGGGCTTGCAGGAATGGCGGAGGGAATCATGCGAAAGTACTTCTTCATCGTCCTGCTGATGGCCTGCGCGTCGCGCAGCGAGGCCGCATACAGCGGAGGCAACGGCACGGGACTCGATCCCTATCTTGTCGCAACAGCGCGAGACCTTGCCGATCTAACGGTGGATCAGGACAATTGGAGTCGGTATTTCAGGCAGATCGCGGATATCGACATGAGCGATCTACCGACCCCTCTGACGTCCACGATCGGCAACGAGGAACTGCCGTTCTCCGGTGTCTTCGACGGCGACGGCCGGATAATCCGCAACCTGGTCTGCACGAATCCAGGCGGTGACACCGCCGGCCTGTTCGGCCAGGTTCGTGGCAGCGACACGCGGATCCAGAATGTAGTCATGGTGGACCCGAATGTCGAGGCGGAAGGAGCACAGTATGTGGGTATCGCGGCCCTCGTCGGCCGCCTGCGCAGCGGCCGCGTGACATGCTGTCGCATTGAAGACGCCTGCGTTCGCGGATACTCCAGCGTCGGCGCCCTCGTCGGCTGGAACCAGGGCGAGGTATCTCATTGCGAAGCCACGGGGACGGTGTCGGGCATCTACTCCGTGGGCGGTCTCGTCGGGACGACCTTCTGGGGCCTGGACATCCACCATTGCCGGGCCGAGGTCACCGTCACGGGGGTCAATCGCGTGGGTGGCCTCGTCGGCAATTGCGCTCTGGCTTCTATCGCGTGGTGCTCATCCAGCGGCAACGTCGAAGGCTGTGACTACGTCGGCGGGTTCGCCGGCTCCAGCGAGGGCGGCATTCTCAACAACTGCTATGCCATCGGCTCCGTCTCCGGCGCCGCCCGTGTCGGCGGATTGCTCGGCCAGAATTCGTGGTCCTGTGATTGCAGCGCCGGCGCCTATCCGTCGGAGCTGAGCTGCTGCTACGCCGTCGGCCTTGTCACAGGAGAATCCCAGACGGGTGGACTCGTGGGCGCCGACGACAATTGCCTCGTCTTCGGCTGCTTCTGGAACGTCGAGACCTGTGGGCAAGAACACAGCGAGACGGGAACGCCATCGACAACGATCGAAATGCAGACACAAGAGACCTTCCTCAATGCCAATTGGGACTTCACCCCTAAGACCGACTCCCTGGATTTCTGGGTGATCCAGGAAGGCCGCTGGTACCCCCTGCCCGCATGGCAGACTGTCGAAGGCGATTTCGACCGTGACGGCGTTGTGAATCTTGAGGATTTCGGCACGCTGGCGCCGTTGCGGCGCGCCAAAGCCGGGGCTTTTTGAGAAGGAGGGATCGATCTGAGTGGCGACGCAGGCATCGACGCCAGAGATCTCGGCGCGCTATTCCATCGCTGGCTTCGGTGAGCCAAGCCGGCTTTGCGTCCTATAATTGTCGCATTGTAAACCTGAAGCAGGCGACAAAAGCCAGGAAACGCCCCGAGACCATAAAAAAAGGGCGTCGCGTACGCCACGACGCCGGAGAAAAAGATGAAACGGTTTCCAGCCTCTATATCGGCACGACATGTCCGAAATCGCCACACTTTTTGGGAAAAACCAGCGAACAGGCCCCATGTGACCTCCCCCGGCAAACGCCTCTGAAACGTCTGATTTGCCTTGGTCCGCCGGAGGGCGATGCGATATAATCGATTTCTCCGTTCGTACAAAGACAACGAAGTACCAACCGATTGCAGGGAGGCAGAACCATGATTCTTCCCGGGTTCATCCGAAAGCTGTTGGCCGTTTTCCGGGGCAGTGTAGCCCCGCCGCTGATCCTCTTGTCGGTCATGATTGGATTCTGGGTCGGTCTGATGCCCGGCTGGTCGGGCCTGCACACCGCCCTGCTGGTCGTGGTGCTCATCCTCAATATCCATCTGGGCCTGTTTCTGCTGTCTCTCGGCGTGGGCAAGGCGGTGTGCCTGGCGGCGGCCCCCTTGCTCTATCATGTGGGCATCTACGTCCAGGACCACCTGTCCGGTCTGCTGAACGCGCTGTCGTCGATCCCGGTGGTGGGCATGACGGATTTCAGCCGGTACGCTCTGGCCGGCGCCCTGGTGGTCGGGCCGGCAGTCGGAGCGGTCGCAGGTTTGATGCTGGCTTTCTCCGTTGTCAAATTCCGCCGGATGATGATTAAGGTCGACGAGAAGTCGGAGAAGTTCCGCGCCTATTACTCCAAGACCTGGGTCCGGATTCTCGACTGGATCCTGATCGGCAAGCGAACCAAAGACGTCAAGAGCATGTTTGTCAAGACCAGGTACATCCGCAAGGCCGGCATCGTGCTCGCAATCATCGTGGTCGGCACATTCTTTGCTGCGGCGCACTTTCTCCAGGACACCACCGTCAAGAACTACGCCACCCAGTCGCTGACACGCGCCAACGGGGCCGAGGTGAACCTGGGAAATCTCGGGATCTCGCTGACAGGAGGCAGCGTTTCTGCCGAGGGCCTGCAAGTCACCAACGCGCAAGAGCCCACGCAGAATCAGGTCGTGGTCGAGAAGGTTGCGGCCAACGCCAGCATCTATGACCTGCTGCTGGGCAAGATCATCATGGAGAACGTGGAGGTCTCGGGCATGCGGTTCAATCAGGCCCGGCAGACGCCGGGCAAGGTGCTTGAGGTCCCTGCGGCCGAGGAGGAGCCTTTCGATCCAAATGCGTACACCATCGACGCCAACGACGTCGCCAAGATCGAGAAATACGTCAAGGACGTCAAGAAGCTCAAGGAACAACTGGAGAAGCTCCGCAAGTGGCTGCCGGAAGGCAAGGAAGGCCCGGCCGAGGAAACGCGGCCGCCGCAGTCGTACCTGGAGTACCTGCGGGCCAAGGCCGCGACCAGCCCCACCGTCACAATGCTGGCCAAGCGCGTTCTGGCGGACAAAGTGGAACTGCCCAGTGAGTTGTTCGGCAACAGCCTGATCCTCATGACCAACTTGAGCGATGCGCCGCAGGCACTGGGCGAACCGATCACGCTGGAGCTGAAGTCCCACGAGACCCCGGCGGCCATGAAAGCTCAGGTGGACTACTCGTCAGGCACGCCCCATGTGACCGGGACCTTCGAAGGGTTCGACCTGAGTACGATCCAGTCGGGGCTCGGCCAAGGCGCCGGCATCGCCTTCGAATCCGGCGCCGCCTCGGGAACGTTCACCGGCCAATTGACTAGGGAGCTCGTCGATCTGGCCTTCAAGGTGGACCTGAAGAATCTCAAGGCCAAGGGACAGGGCGAAGGCGTTCTCGGACTCGGCGCCCAGCAGACCTCCGAGGTCCTGGAGGTCATGAACGAGCTGAGCACCACGATCCGCGTGGTCGGCCCGACCACGTCGCCGCGTTTGGTCTTTGACACAAAGGGACTGGGAGAAGAATTCAAACAGGCCCTCGTCAAAGCCGGTAAGGACCGCCTCCAGAAGGAGATCGACGCCAAGCTCCAGGAGCAGCTTGGCGACAAGCTGGGCGACAAGGTGCCCGAGCAGTTGAAGGACACTCTGAAAGCGCCCGGCAAGAACATCGTGGAGGGCTTGGGTGGCCTCCTCGGCGGAAAGAAGAAAGACCAGGAACCGCAGGAATAGGCACCTGCCCTACGGCGCGGCGTCACGTCATCAAGAGACAGAAAAACAGCTCTTGCGCATCCAGAGAACAAGAGCTGTTTCATGAAAGGGAAGTTTCTTTTTGTGCTCCATATCGGCCGTCGGGACGACCTGCTTGACAACAGACGCACCGAAAACGTTGATGGAGGTGGATTTGGCTGGCGAAACCGTCAGTCGCAGCTTGCCACGCAGACCGAATCGCAAGAGACGGGCCGCTTGAGACGGTCTGCCGATCCCAACATCTCGTCAAGGGTGCGGTTCAACTGCCGGATATGGCGGTCTTCCTCACCTATCATGGCATCGATCATGTCGCGGCTGGCCCGATCGCAAGCGAACTCCTTGAGGCCGTGATAGAAGATCCGCACGTCCTCGGTCCGCCGAATGGCGTCTCGAAGGATCTGTGTGCCGCTTTCGTAGCCGGTGGGCCAGTTCCGTAAACTGAGACCGACACCGGACCGGGGCAGACCCGCCATCACCTGAGGATTGGACCGGACGTAGTTGTCGGGGTCTAACGTGCCAGATTCCTCGGTCCGTTCGGAGTATTCGTTTCGCAGGTGAGTCCAGATCTGCTTGTTTCGCACTCGCCGGGAGGCGAGATCATAGCAGATCCGACGCAGCGACGGATCACCGAGCCGCTCGGCGGCCTTCAAGTAGAACCTCGCCGCCCGGTGTTCGACCTCTTCGACAATCTGAAGGACTTCGAAGACATTGAATTGCGTATCCACGTTGCATGCTCCGCAGGGATCGCGCCGCGCGCCCTGAATGAGGCATCAGGCATCGCGATTCGACCCGCCAACAGCTTGTTTCCAGCGTCCGCCCCGTCCGAAGGGCCGGAACTGCTCTATAGACACTACAATCGGATTGCCAAGCGAGTGTTAAGGCGAGACTAGTTCTGTACGAGTCTCGAAGAGGCCCGTGCTCAGGGGGCAGGAGCGTCATTGGCCCGGCGGTATACCTTGAGTGTGGGCTTCCCTCCATGGCTATCCGTCCAGGTCAACGACTCACCGTGCAGAGGGATGCACAGGGTGGCTTCGCCTTCGGCCACAGCCGAGATGCCTGCGTGCGACATGCCTGAAAGCACTCTCCACTGTCGGATGACAAGCTGCTCGCGGTTGGATTCCTCTTGAACGACGGCAAACCGGACGCAGTCGCCCGGCCGGCGGTTCTCAGAGAAGCGGATGTAGGTCCCCATTTGCGAGGCCTCGTCCACATGGCTGACATACAGCTCATCACGACCGTCTTCACTTCGCCAGGATCCCGGCAACCGCGACAACACTGTGGAACCGCGTGTCCCTGGTTCTCCCCACAGGGGAGAAGCCGACAAACTCGCCAGTCGTCGCAGATCGCTCAATCCAAGTAGAACCAGAGCCGCGAGCGCAGGGATGGCGATCAAGGCAAACAGCCGCTGGCTGACCGCCGTGTGCCGGCTCGCTCCAATCCAGGTATCCGCGACAGGCTCACTCTCCGCCAGATGACAGAACGCGCTGCCTGTGACAGCCAGCGTGTGTTCGGCAATCCAATCGGCGCTGGCGCGAGCGCGAAAGCGCAGGACCGTCACCTTTGCACAGCCGCCACAGGACCACCGCGCAAGAAACCCCTGCTGAGGCTCGACGACCACGGCATCCCGGTTGACCTGTCCACACTCCCTGCACTTCCAGTCAAACAGGGCGGTCAATCGGTGGCCGGAGTCACCAAGGCCGTCGAGCAGCCCCAGGAACGTGACGTCCTCCGGCGGCTTCTTGACGTCGAAGGCCCGTTCGGACGCATCATGGCAATCTGTCGTCGAGTCTATCATGGTGTCGTCTTGTACTTTCTCAGGTTGATTCTACCGGATCGGCTGACAATGCCACCGGCCTGGGTCCCCCGCGTGGTTCCTGCCTGGCATCCCTAAGACGGCTCACGGAAGAGACCTCGTCTGTGGATCTCGTGCTGTGACGAAGCGCCCGCAAGGCTTCCATCTTGTCCTCGGCATAGTCGAAAACGCTTTCCAGTCCCACCACTCGAAGGATGCATTTCGTCGCGAGAGCCACGTTGCAGAGCAGGAGTCTGCTCCCGCGTTCGACCTGCATTTGGCGCAGGAGCAGAAGGCCGCCGATGCCGGGAGAGGATATGATCTCCACACGAGACAGATCGACGATGAGATGGGACGGCTCTCTCTCGGAGAGATGCTTGCGGAGCAACGCCAGCTCCGGCTGGACCCGGGGCTCGGCCGGGAGCGAGGCACACAGTACATCAGGTTCGATAGGCCAGGCATTCATGGGCAATACCAAAGGTCTTCGTATTCACGGTCACTGCACGTCCTGTGCTGTCTATCGGACATGCGGGGCAGCAGGCTTAGCAACAAGGGGAAAAAAGCCATAGGCTTGGCACGTGCCCCTCAGCGCGCTCCAGCAGGACAGACCGGCGCACATGGGTCCGAGCCATCGGACAGGGCTGGAAAGCACCGATAATACATGGCGTCCCCTTCATGAGACGGGGCCGCCCGGGCGGGACAGGAGGCCGTACACGCACGCCTGCAAACCACGCCCAAAGAATCATCGGTTTGGGTTTAGTTACATCCCCTTCTTGCCGAAAATACCGCTATGAATGGGTCGGCATTATTGGTCCGCCAATTGGGGAAATACAGATGACTCCGACAAGAAACGTCGATCGAGAGGTTCACCTCGCCGATATTCTCCTCAAGAGCCAGGCCGCTCTCGAAGAAGTACGTCGCTACTACAAGTTTGACCGTCATGCGCATGTGTTTCCTGAGAAGATGTACTTCCTTCTCTCGCATTGTGCGCACCTGTTGTTCTCTCTGTGGTTGACAGAGAAGGAATCCCCATCCGGCATCTTCACGTTCAACGCCCATCTGGATGCCCTCGCATCTGAACTCGACTTCGAAGCGCTGCGGTACGTGGATTACAAGAGGCGGACCCTCCATGCCAATGCGTACGAGGAGCACCTCAAGAATGAGCCGAACTGGTTCAAGTTCTGGCTCAAGGCCCTGCAAGGGTGTGAGGGAGGCCCGCCACTGGACAGCGACGCGTTCGCACAGCAGGTGCTCACGTATGTGAACAATCCGGAGTTTCTGGAAGGGACCGTCTCCAGGAACGATCGAAAGGCGTTTGCGAACCTCATGAAGACCGATGCGGGAGCCCGCCTCCTCCACCGCTCCAGCCTGATCCTCGAGGACATGATATCGGCCATCGTACTCCAGTTTGCCAGCTTGGACGCCGGTCTTCATGCGACCGAACACATCGCGGCGCTGGTCTGCATGCTGCGGCAGGCTCGCCTGATCATCGTCAATGAAATCCCCGCCCAAGGCCCGTACGTGCTGTTCTCCAGCAAGGCTTGGGGGGAGCCGACGTTGCTCCGGGTGCATCCGGGCCAGACTCTCGGCCGTCTCAGGGTCGTCCCCAAACGGGACGGAGGAGGCATCGTCTGCAACTTCAAATGGACGGCGGGTTCCCAGATCAAGAAGAGGTCGTGGACCCGAGCGACGTCGGCACTGCCGCATCCCTATGAAGAAGAACTCCTCCACACATGGCCACGGGATACCTCGACACCCCTCAACTCGTCGAAGCCTCCCTGCGAGGCGGAGCCCTGTTGGCTGGTGCAGCGTGCGGAAGCCAGTCGCCTCAAGGCGATCTTTCGGCACATCGAGGCCGTGCAGAAATCGCTGTCGGGCAATCCGCGTTGCGCCGGCCTGCTCGGCGACATTGAGGATATCTTCATGGACCGGCACATGGGCGAGGAGGTGTTGCGGCTCGAGTGGACCTATTTTGACAGGTTGGACCAGTTATTGACCAAGCTCCAATCCGCGTATCGCGAGGCGAGGATCCTGGGAGGCAAGAACCCCGGCCAGGAGATCATTGACGCCATGTGGCCGGTACAACGTTCCGGCGACGGGCAAGCCAGGTTGTCCGACGTGCCGACGGCGCGATCACCAAGAACCCCGCTACAACCCCGGTCCGTGAAATGGACCCAGACCGTGCCAGTTGAGAACCACGCATCTCAGGACCAGAATACTCCGCCCGAACAACGTACCGCCGACACAGCCGTTCACGCGCCGGCGCCGCAGCACGCCAGTTCAGGCACGACACAGGCTCCTGTGGTCCCGTCCGTACCAGATACTCCCCACAACCGGCGGACAGCGGACGACACGCACCAGGCTGACATTGCGTGCGCGGTAGCGAAACCCAATGACCACAACACTCCGAAGCCTGCGGGAGAGAGTCTGCCGCCCGGGCATCAGGAAGACCGCCGCCCTTGCGCGGACGGGCGTCCGGACAGCGAACAAGGCCAAGAGCCGCAGTCCGAGCAGGGCGCTGACGAGGCGTCTTCGGCACTGGAGTCGTGGCGGGATGAGGATCACAGCGAGAACGTGCCGACCCAATGCGAGGTCGAACTGAGCCAGGAGCCGCAGTCCGAGCAAGACGCTGACGAGGCGCCTTCGGCACTGGAGTCGTGGCGGGATGAGGATCACAACGAGAACGTGCCGACCCGATGCGAAGTCGAACTGAGCCAGGAGCCGCAATCCGAGCAAGACGCTGACGAGGCGCCTTCGGCAGTAGAGTCGTGGCGGGATGAGGATCACAACGAGAACGTGCCGACCCGATGCGAAGTCGAACTGAGCCAGGAGCCGCAATCCGAGCAAGACGCTGACGTGGCGCCTTCGGCAGTAGAGTCGTGGCGGGACGAGGATCACAACGAGAACGTGCCGACCCGACGCGAAGTCGAACTGAGCCAGGAGCCGCAATCCGAGCAAGACGCTGACGAGGCGCCTTCGGCAGTAGAGTCGTGGCGGGATGAGGATCACAACGAGAACGTGCCGACCCAATGCGAGGTCAGCGGCCCGCCACTCAACCAAGACTTGTCGAAAAGTCCCGAGACCAAAGACCAGGCCGTTGGCGAAACAACAGAGCCCAAGGAAGAGGAACCGGCCGATTCCCATTCAGAGCCACAAGTGGTAAAAGAGCCCTGTCACACATACTTCCAAGGGCTCGCAACGAAGGGAACTGTTACGTCAGCGGCGACGCCGAGTTTGCAGACCTCAGGCACGCGGCTGGTGCTGCCGCGGCCAAGACCGAACACGAAGGCGGATCAGATCGGCGCTCAGCGGCAATTGCTGACCAGACTGATCGAGCACCACGGATCTCCCACGGTTTCAGGCGATGGACTACCCCTGTCCCGCCGGAAGATGGAAGAAGAACTGGGCTGGAAGCCGGCAGAGGTCCAACGTACGATGACAGATATCTTCGGAAACAGGCCGTTCACGGTGTATAAGCAGAAGTGCAGCGAGGGCACCATCGGCGATTTCCTCGATGCCTGGGCGCAAGACCACTCGAACGGTCAAGTGGCTGTTTCACCGAACCTCGTCGCGGAGTCAGTCTGACCCGGGCAGCCCGCATATCTGTGTTCCGGCGGCCCGGAGCAGGATGGATGGCGCCTGTGAATATCGGACGGGTGAGAATACGTAGTCTCCACAACGGCTCCTGCGCACGATTAGTTGGTAGAATCTATATGGGGGAAGGCTTCAACAGCCCGTTCAAGGAAGCTGACGCATGGACAAACGCGGACACAGCCGTGTCCCGGAGAAGGAGGAGCTATGGAATTGCTTGACATTCTGGCCAAGCCCATTCAGGTGGTCAAAGACATCCTCGATCTGGAACCAGATCTCGAATCGACGTCCTTGGCCAGTCAATTCGTAGCCGTCAAACAGCAGTTGGCCGAGATCCAGAGATGTCTGGACGAGAGCCGCCGAATATCCCGGGAAAAGGACATCATCATCAGCGAACTCCAGAAGACGATGGCGGCACACCCGCCGGCCGAGCCAGCCGAAGACCTGAGGTTGCCTGCGACACCCCGAGGTCCAGACCCAAGCCATGAGGCGCAGGCATGGCCCACAGAGATCGGAACAGGTGCTCTGGATCCGCCGGCTCGTGCCACAGACACACTGGAGTTGCTGACAGAGAAAGGCACGACGAGCACGCACCGTCCTGCCCAAACGGTCCCCAGGAAATGCGGCACGGCGAGACAGGTCAGTGCCAAACGGCAGAAACGTTCGCAGAGCGGCGCCAAGATGGCCCAGCCGGAAAAGGCCAAGCGGACGGGCACGCGCGTCACGCCCAAGAGAACCGCACCGAAGTCCGGCCGCTCATCCTGACGAACGGTTCGTGGCGGAATTGGACGCTGGCATGGCTTCGGAGGATTGCAGGGCCCCGATTCAGTGGCTTGGTACATCCACATGAGAGCACATCCTCACGAGTGGATCTGTGCCGCACCGCGGGACTACTCAGGATCGCTACTGCAGAGGGAATTAAGGGTCGAGACCTCGGCAGGTCGCAGCGGCAGGGGCACATCGAATTCCATGGCAATCCGATGCGTTCCGCACTCGCCGTTTTCGACCCGGCAAACGCGGCCGGTCCGCGTCATATTGACCGTTGCCGTCGGATCGTCCCCCTCAAACCGGGGAATACCGAAGCGAACCGTCAGATGCTGGCCTCTGCGCGGGCAGCGGTCGTTCGGCCCACAACTGAACCCAATGCCGCCGCTGGAGACGTCGTTCATCAGTCCCTGACACAGCGTCTCGGCAAAATCCTCGCTGAACCAGACCGGCCACTGATAGCCCAATCTCGTTTCCTGCCGGCGCTCGTTGCTCTGATCCATCTGGCGTATCTCCAAATAGGTCGTGGTTCATCCTGTACAGTCGTCCGATTCCCCTGCCGACTTTATCGCAGAAGGACCGCCCGAGCAGATGGCTACTGAGCCATCCGGGCATCGTCCTGGTCAAGGAGGAGCAACTGGGACGCCGTTCAAAGTATGGCTAATCTGGAACCGATTGCCCACCCGTTCGCCTTCGAATCAGGATGCCCGCGTCGTATTGCGGCAAAATCCTCCCGGATCGGCCGAGCGACCGATAACATATCCTGATTCACGGCGTGCGTTCATCACGTGGGGCGCGTTCGTGGGCGAAACCGGTGCGTCCCGCGTTCGGCCGCCCGCACCGCCGCCACGGCATCCTCGTAGAATGCCTTTTGTGCGCGCACCGCCCGGCCCTTCCGGGCAACGCGACGATACCGCCCGTCACGGAGCAGCTCCCACGCCTTGACGTTGTCCTTGAAGAGGATTTTGAGAATGCCGACAAGACGCCGGCGGATTCTCCCATCCCGGACGGGAAACAGCAGTTCAAGCCGCCGGTCGAGATTCCGTCGCATCCAGTCGGCGCTGCTGAGATAGACTTCCTCGTGGCCCCCGTTGGCGAAGTAGAAGATCCGAGCGTGTTCGAGATAGCGGTCCACGATCGAGCGCACGCATATCCGCTCGGAGATCCCTTTGATCCCAGGCCGCAAGCAACAAATCCCGCGGATGTTGAGCATGATGTCCACTCCCGCCTGGCTGGCCTCGTGCAAAGCCCGGCAGACGTCCTGGTCCTCCAGCGAGTTGATCTTGGCCATGATCAGGCCCGGATGGTCGGGCGTCGAGACCTGGATCTCCCGCTTGATCAGATCCTTAAGTCTCGTACGCAGGTCAGTAGGCGCGATGACCAGTTGCTGCCACTCGACCGCCTCGGACAGACCGGTGAGCAGGTTGAAGAACGCCGCAACATCCGACACCAGTTCACCGTCACAGGTCATCAAGCCGATGTCTGAGTAGAGCCTGGCGGTCCGGTCGTTGTAGTTGCCCGTGCTCAGGTGAACGTAGCGACGCAGGCGCCCCGCCTCTCGACGGATCACGAGCAGCGCCTTGGCATGGGTCTTGAAGCCCGCGATACCATAGATCACATGGCATCCGGCGTCTTCCAACTGCCTCGCCCAGTTGACGTTCCTTGTCTCATCGAAACGGGCCTTCAGTTCCACCAGGACGGTCACCTCCTTGCCGTTCTCGGCGGCTCGGGCCAGGGCACGGACAACGGGCGAATCTCCGCTCGTCCGGTAGAGGGTCTGCTTGATCGCCAGCACCGCGGGATCGTCGGCCGCATTCTGCACCATCTCAATGACCGGATCGAACCGCTCATACGGATGAAACAGCATGACGTCGCGCTCCCGGATCGCCGGCCATAGCTCCTCCGCCCCGATCAGGTCCGCCGGCTCTTGGGGAAACCAGTCGCCGGCGCGAAGCCCTTGTACCGGCGGGATGTCAATCAACTGCATCAATGCCCGCGCATCGAGCAGACCGTCGATCTCGTAGATGTCGTGGTGAAGCAGTCGCAGCGTCGAGCTGAGCCACTGCCTGATGCGAGGATCGGGTCGGGCGCTGATCTCCAGTCGGACCACGCCACGGTGCTTCCGGGCATGCACGGCGTCCCGCACCATACTGAGCAGGTCCGCCGCCTCGTCTTCCTGAATGGCCACATCGGCGTCGCGCGTGATACGGAAGACCGCCTCCCTGCCGATCCGGCATCCGCCGAACATGGCCCGCGCATTGTCGAGGATGATCTCCTCCAAGGGGGCAACATAGACGCCCTGCTCGGCCGGGATGTTCACGAAACGGGGAAGCGAGCCCGGCACAGGGATGACCACGAGTTTTTGCGGCGACGGATTCGTCCGAGATGCGGACACCAGCACCGCCACGAACAGTTGCAGGCCGGGCAGCAACGGGCACGGATCGAGATCCTGGACGGCCAGCGGCGTCAGCACCGGCAACACCTCCGAAGCGAAGAAGCCGGCCAGGAACTGACGCTGCGTGGGCGTCCAATCCTGACGCCGGACGAGGTGAAAACCGTAAGGTTTCAACTCTGCGAGCGCATCGGCAATCGCGACCGCCTGTTGCGTCACCATCTCGTGGACTTTGCCGCTGATGAAGAGCAGTTGTTGGGACGGCGTCAGACCGCTGGGGTCCCTCTTCCGCACGCCCGCCGCCTTCTGCTGCTTGAGGCCGGCCACGCGGATCATGAAGAACTCATCGAGATTGGAGCTGACGATGGACAGGAACTTCAGCCGCTCGCCCAACGGCACAGTCTCTGAGCGCCCCTCCTGGAGGACCCGGTCGTTGAACTCCAGCCAACTGAGCTCCCGATTGATGAACAGGTCCGGCGATTTCAGATCTTTCTTTCCCATGGCGCCCTTCTACAGGATTCGTGCGGGATGGTTACGGCCGGCCTGTCTCTTCCAGCCGGACCTCCAGTCCGTAGATATCCAGCATCATGTCCCCTACCTCGGCCAGAGCACGCCGTTCGAGCGTAAAATCGCCACCGGCCTTGACGGAGATGATCAGACCGCTGCCGTCGATTCGTGACTGGAGCTTCTGGATCTGCTGCGTCCGGCTGCTGTCCAGCGACTCGGCGACGCGCAGCAGCGACGCCAGCTTGTTCACAATCATCCGCCGCTCGCGCGGCAGGGAAATGTAGTCCAGGTGCGACGGTTTCGGCCGGCTGCGACGATGGTAGCGCGCCACGTTGGCCACCACCGCCAGTTCGTCCTGGGTCAATCCGACAATCTCCGAGTTGGCGATCAGGTAGAAGCTATGCTTGTGGTGCGCCCGACTGGCCACAAAGGTCCCGACCTCGTGCAGGATGGCCGCCACTTCCAGCAGGAACCGGTGACGTTCCCCCAATCGATGCTCGCCTGCCAACTGGTCGAACAGTTGCACCGCCAGGCGGCGCGTCTGCTCGGCGTGACCGGCGTCTACCTGATACTTCTGCGCGATGCTTCGGGCCGACTGAATGATCTCTCGATAGGCCGAGTCGTCCGCTTTCCCCGCCGCGCTGCGCGCCAGGTCCAGGAGCAGACCGTCGCGCACGGACACATCCGACACAATCATCCGGTCGGCCCGTGTGGTCTCCAGCAGAACCTGATGGACCAGCAGAGCCGGCATGATGGTCTCGGCATCGGTATACGGGATCTTGTAGGATCGCGCCAGCTCATCGGCCGTTTGAAGCCGGCAGCGATCGATCAGCTTGCCCAGAGCCTTCGAAGAAACCACTACGAGGTCTTCTGTCTTCAGGGGTTTGCCCACCTGCGCGGCCGCCCATCGGGCATCTCCGCCGACTGCGATGAAGGTCTGCACGCTCCTGAGCGGCAGAAGACTGCGGAAGGCCGCGATCGCGCTGGTAATCTGATGCTGAATCAGACGAGCGGCCTGGTCGGCGCGTTCCGTCGTGGTGGCCAGCACTTCCTGCATTCGAACCGAGCCGGTGGGAAGGCTCTGCGATGCCGTGATTTCTCCATGACTCAGCACATTCAGAACGGTGCTTCCGCCACCCACCTCCACGACCAGGGCCTTGCCCCTTCGCAACAGCTTCTCCCCCAGGGCCTGGCGTACCGCCAAGACGGTCAGCCGTCCTTCCTCCGTCACGCTGATCACCGACACTTCGAGCCCGGCGGCCATCAGGGCGCGGTCGACGAAGGTGTCGCCGTTGGCCGCTTCGCGCACAGCGCTGGTGGCCACCGCACGAACTCGATGAACGCCGTAGGTATTCAGGACGTGCCGGTAGTCACGCAGAATGCCAACGGCGCTGCGCATCGTCTCGGCCCGGATCCGTCCGGTGCGGAAAACGTCCTGCCCGAGACGCACCGCCCGGCGAAGACGTTCGACGATCTCGAGCCTGCCGTCCGGCAACGCCTGCCCGATCATCATGCGGATGGAATTCGACCCGATGTCGATGACCGCCATCGTCTCGGCTGACTTGACCGTCTTGTGCTTCTTGTCTTTCGTCGGCATATTCGTGCTGCTTTGTCAGAACACAGGGCCTTCCGCGCTGACAGTCCCGGCAACGACGCCCCTGCTGCGCTAACCCCGGCCGGAGGCGGTCTTCAACACCAGAGACCTTCCAAAGGCCTCACGGAACAGATCGGCTTTTTCCGCCGCACTTTGCAGTTCTGCCTGCGCGGTTTCTCGCACGTCGCAGACAAGGACAATCCGGCGGTCCGATACCCGGCACTGAACGCCTCGCACGATGCTGTTATGGCTGCGGTCGAGACCATCGGCCACTCTCAGGATACCCGCCAGCGCACACACCCGGCGCTGCTCGGACTCACCGAGGTTCCGATAATGCTCGTGCCGCTCGCTGGGCAATGCCTTGCGATGATAGCGCGCTATCAGGGCGACCATCTGCCGCTCGGCCCGCCCGAACGGCATACCGGAATCGGACAGGATCAACCGCATGGAGGCCTTGTGGTGCCCTTGCGGACCTTCCGCCCAGCCGATGTCGTGCAGCAACGCCGCGTAGTGAAGCAGGCTTCGGTCCCGCACACCCATCCGGTGAACTTCTTTCAATGCATCGAAGATCATCAACGCCAGTCTCGTGACCTGATGCGTGTGCGCGCGCTCGTACCGGCAGCGCTGCGCCAGGGCCAGGACCGTCTGCAATTCTGTGTCCGCGCGCCTCGGCCTGCGCGCATCGGACGATCCAGAGTCGCCGCGAAGCTGGTCCAGGCTCTTGCCCTTGCGGAAAACGTCGACAAATTCCCTCGGAAGACCTGCGGCATGGACGGCCCGCGCCACGCGGTCGATGTCGTAGGCGATACGCCGGTGATCGACGTTCAGGTCTTCCTTTGAGAACTCCAGGATCGCATACGAGGCCCGCCAGTCCCCCCCTTCCGGACGTCCGACACTACCCGGGTTGACGAACCACACCTCCCCGATGCGCCGAGCGAATGGATCGTGAGAATGCCCACAGACGACAACGTCGGCGTGGGCGGCCCGCGCCAGTGCCGCCAGGCGCTGCCGGGGCGTAGTTGAACCGATCAGCTCGTCAATCGACGCCGGACTGCCATGCACCATCAACACGTCGAATCCCTTGACGTTACGGCGCACCTGCTCCGGCAGAGATCGCAGTAGGTGCCGGCTCTTGCCCTCCAGATGGGCGTCGTTCCATTGAAATGCGATGTACTTGGCGGGAGGCTTTGTGCGCTTCCACGCGTCTGCCTTACACGCGAAATCAAGGACTTTCCGATCGTAGTTGCCGACGATGCTGACCGCCTCGACTTCGCGCAGCCTCCGGAGAACCTCGTTGGGAAACGGCGCATATCCGAGCATGTCTCCGAGATTCCAGATCTCGGCGATCCCTTCTTGCGCCGCATCCTCGAGCACGGCCTCCAGCGCCGGCAGATTGCCGTGGATGTCACTGAGCAGCGCTATCTTCGTCGATCGTGTCTTCCGTGCCATGAATCGGCTCATCCTGCGATTCGACTTGCGGCGATGCTGAAGCCGCGTCGTCCGGTTGCAGCATCGCCTCCAGGCCGTCCCAGAGCCCTTCGGCGCAAAGGTGTTGCCAGTGCTCGAGCAACTCGGCAAAGACCTGCTGCCGGTGCCTGGCGCGTTCGTCCCGCAGGAATTCAAGTCCATCCCTCAGGCGGTTGAACGGCCGGGCGTGTCCGAAGTATTCGATGGTGCGACCTCGCTCCTGTTTGATGAACGTTCCCAGATTCCTTACCCAGACATCGCAGTCGTGGACATCTCCCAGCAGCGATTGCACCTTCCTGACGGCGCCAATCGCCCCATCGAGCTGTTTGCCGAAGGCTGGAACACAGATCTCCATCGTGTATCTGAGCCTCTTGGCGGCGATGCGGACCTGATGATGTCCGGCGATATCCTCCGGATCGCTCAGCGCAGGCTCGGTGGCCAACAGCTCGCCCTTGCGCCGCAGGATATGAGCAGCCGCCCGTTCCAACACAACCGGGCTTCGCAGGGGCACATCGTGCGTCCTCAACAGGAACCGGGACTTCTCGACTTCACCGTGCATGTCGGCCAGCGTATCGCTCTCGTTCAGCGCGTCCAGCGCTTCGACGACCTTGGGCTGTACGGCGTCGCGGTCCTGCCACAGCCGCAGCAGAAGACGCTCGACGCCTGGACGGCGCCGGCGGTCCTTCGTATCCAGGTCGGCGAAGACCTCCTCCACAAAGGCGATCTGCACATCGAGATCGCGGGCTGCGCCAAGCCCTCGGGTCAATCTTCGCAGCCGTCTTCGCCATCCGGCGGTCTTCTTCGAATCAAAACACTCGGCGAACATGCCCAGCGCCGCCCGCAGGCGACGCGACGCCACTCGCGTCTGGTGGACCGACTCGGTGTCTTTGTTCTCTCTGACGCCATGAATCTGTCCCACCAGCGCATCGAGCTGTGCGCTGACGTACTGACAGGCCAAAAGCCGGTAACTCGGATCGGCGGCCCCTGCGCCGGGCTTCGCGTGATGTCGGTTCTGTTCCATCGGTTCCATCGCCGGCGCCATTGGACGTCAGGCCATCAACTCCTGCGACCACTTCTCGGCCCAAGCTGATCCGCTGCCCTCAAGCAAAGCGACAAATGCGGCCAAGGCCCGACGCGCATCGCCGATCGGGTAGTAGAATGCATCCCAATGCTCGCTGTCTTCGCCGTCATGGCAGGGAATGACATGGTCGAACCGCCACGCCTGTCGCATCTCACCACAGGCGCTGGCCGCACGGACCTCGATGTTCTCCAGGTCTTTCTCTGAGAGAATCCCCTTCTGTCTTGCCGTGCGGCGCAGGAGCTTGCGCCGCATGACGTCGGTAACGAATTCGGGCAGGCACACGCTTGGGGTTCGCGCCTTCAATTCGACGATCTCCTCAGCCGCCAGCGGCGACAGGAAGATGCTCAAGACCGGAATCTGCTGCACTTGGGCGAAATCGAGCAACCCCGAGCCGATGAACGGATTGCCTTCAAAGAACACGTCGCAAGTCGCGTCTGACGCACATCGCAGTCCCAGTTCGCGCGTATCGAACGCCTGCAGGTCGCTGCGGACGTCGAAGACACGGAACTGTGGTTGGTCGCGGAGACTCTCGATGAACTGGCGGCTTCGAAAATGAAAATCGACCCCATCCACCTCCCCCGGGCGCGGCGCCCGGCTGTCATAGAGCACGAACTTGGCCTGCCGGCCGGCGATATCGGGGTGAAACTTCTTCAACGCCGTATAGAGCGGCCCCTTACCCACACAGGATGGCCCGGAGAGGATGACCAGACGTCCCACGGTATCCCCCGTTCGACGAATCTGTTCCGTTCAATTCTCAACGTATGGAAGCATACGCCGCCCCGGCCGCCGAATCAAGGCCAAAGCGGCGGCGCCCGCGGGCCGTTTCGACCTCGATCGCCACACACTTGCGAAAGGTCTTCTCGAAGAGATCCGCCTTGGGAAGGCTCCTGCGGATGCGCGGCGCGCCGTGGCCGAACACCGTCAGCCTCACGGAACCAGACCGTGCTCTACAACGCAGGTCCTTCACCCGACCGGCCTGTGCCTTGTCCAGTCCGTCCGCGAGACGCAACAGTGCTGCCAGCTTGGCCACATAGCGCCGGTCATCCGGCTCCAGATCTCTGAAGTACGAGTGCCGCTTGCTGGGCAGCGGTCCCCGATGGTAACGGGCGACCAGGCCGATCATGACCCGCTCATGCCGTCGGAACGGCAATTCCGAAGAGCCGATAATGATGTCGCGCGCCGCCTTGTGGTGGCCTCTCGGATTCTGCTTTTTGCCGATGTCGTGAAGAAGGGCCGCGGCATGAATCCATCTCCGCTCGGTGTTGCCCATGCCGTGGAGCGGCCGGAGTTGATCGAACAACCGAAGCGCCAGCCTGCTCACACAAAGGGCGTGCTCCTTCTCAAAACGGCACGCGACGCCCAGTGCGATTGTCCTATTGAACCTATCCCTGCAATTCACAACGACCTTTCCACCTTGCGGAGCGATCCAACTGGTTCCTTTGTTGTATCGGTCGAGACGCCCTCACAAGTCCAAAGGATGACGCAGATTCCCGGCCTCTCCCGGCGCCGATTGATGACGACCGAGCCGCGAGACAGAGTCCTCGACGCCACGTCTTTCCAAAGCAACCCATTGCTGTAGAAGACTTTAGCACCCTTGCGTTGGCGTCGGATTAGGATATCGTCAGCTTCTCGATAGGATCATGCGCTGGTCATATGGCGAAGATTCAACGCCTTGGGCGCGCAAAGACGTGCGGCAGTGTGGACACTCCATCCACACTGCCGCACTGTTTGCCAAGTGCTAACGCGGTGTCGAACCCCGCCGTCTGCCTCGTCTGAGCAGACTCCTACCATTCGGATGCGGGACGGGTCAGGTTGTCGACGTCCCATTGTGGGGCGCCGTTGGCGTCACGCAGACGGCACGTCACGTCCCCGCTCTGGATTGTCGAGGCCATCAGAACCTCACCGCTCCAGGCGGCGATCCGGGCTGGCGCTCCCATCACAGTCACTTCATCGCCGAAGTGAAGCGAGACGCCCTGGCTTTCCATGAAGGGGCGAGGCCCCGCATGGATCACCCACGTCGGGCCCTCACGAGTCTTGACGCTGAGCGAAAGCCCCTCCACCGCGTTGCGGCCAGGACGAAAGACTCCTATGCTCTGGATCGTCCCGCGGACTGTCGTGACCAAGCCAGGGTCAAAACGCCGGTTGTACTCACTGCCCGGTCTCCACACCGAGACATCGAGATCTCTATCCGAGCGGCTGGGCTTCATCTCTTCGATCATGGGACCTTCGCCTGGAATGTAGCCGAGCGTTTCCCAATACGGGGTCGCCGCAAATCGCGTCTCGATTCCGCGGGCGTACAACGGGTCACCCAGATAAGGGAAACCCTCGGCGCGGGTGAAAGCCACAGCCTTCAGCATCGGTGCATCCGCATCGACGCGTACCGCCTGCAATGGCGGCACCACCTCGATCGCGCCCCATGGCACGAGAGCCAGGTCTCGATCCAGAGCCCAAGGAGTCGTTTTCAGGATCACGACGCCGTAAGTCACCTTGTCACTCGTGGTATCGACGACGATGTCGTCCAGACGGCCCAGTGTTTGCCCCTGCAAGTCTTTGGCCGACATCCCAATCAACTGCGTCACTCTGCGCGAGTCGACGGGCAACCACTTGTCGGCCGCCATCATCCCTGTCTGTCGAGACGGCGATTCCTGATAGCTCGGGCCGGACATGTGATGCCCCTCGCGGTACAGCGTACTGATCTTCTCCACCCAGTCTTCATCCGCCCGGTCAGGCCAGCGGTCCTTCGGGAAACCCGCCGCGCCGGCAAAGGCCGTTGAATCAAACGTCCCGGCCTGGTGTTCCTCGGGGAAAGCCGACGTCCCGGCATACTCGGCCCAGTACGGCGTACGGATCTGATAGTCCGCCGCAGAGTCCGGCACGCTATCGAGGTATGCCTTCCTCACATTGAGGACGTAGGCATCCTTCTCCGGATGCCTGCAGAACTCGGACCACGGCACGGCGAAGAGTCTGTTGCGAAGACCGAGGAATCCGCCAGATGAAAGGGCCGCGTAACTGATCGAATCACCGCGACTGTCCAGAACGACATCCTCAATACGGCCAAGCTTCTCGCCCCGGCTGCCCAGAACGGGTTTGCCGATCACCTGGCCAAGCCGCTGGTAGGCCGGTTGCGTCGCCACGATGCTGTCCGACTCCATCCAGATGCCTGTCGACTCGGACGCCGCCTTGGAACTCATCTTCGGCTCATCGCCGCCCTTCATGCTGCAAGGTGTTTCGCTCTGCGGGGTCTCGGCAGTCACCAATGCGGCCGTCCAGAGCAGTATTACCACTGCCACGCAGCCGACTCTCATCCCTGATACGAGCCTACGATACATGATCGAATCTCCTTATCTGTTTTCCGGTTTTCCCCTCCACACATTGTCCTAAATCCCTACCGGTGAAGAACGGCTTCACCTTCCTGCTGTCAGGAACCAGATACGAGGATGATGCGGTGCAGTTGCTCAGGCGTACGCCTCATTCCTCCCGAGCATTTTGCTTACCGGCAGATGTGAGGTGATTTGGCAAGGCGGCGATGATGAACCGTCAGAGACCGACGGCCGTCGCGACCGACCCGTCGGTTGCACTGGTTTCGCTCGACAGACAGGCTACATATTTCAGCCAGTCCTGTTCGAGCACGCCGATCGAACCGAAGTGCCGGACGAAATCGCGTCGTAGAGTGACAGAGGACCGGCGCCCCATCGGAGAGGCGGAGAGATCAGCCAAATAGGCGGACAACGCGTCCGGATAGTGCGTCAGCAGAAACCCAAGAAGCCCCCAGCACTGGGCATAGACATCGGCCGGCGCCGACCCGAGCGCATCGGGACCCGCCAGGACCGACAATTCACGCAGAGGAAGCAGAACCTCCCCGGCGTGGAGCTTTGCCAGTGTCCGCCGCCGGGCCATGTTGCCGATCGGGTCCCATTGCGGCAGGGCGCTGCCTTCGAAGAAGGTGGCCAGACCCTCGGAAACCCACAGGGGGTACATCACTCCACGTTTCTGAAGCCCGCGGTTGTAGGCCAGTTGGTGCGTCATTTCATGCGTGAGCACAAGCACGAGTTCAGACGACGCCGGAAAGGCGTACGATCCATCGGGGAATCGCGATTCCCTCTCCACCAGAAGTGGTGAAGCGTCGCTCCTATCGGCATCTCGAACCTCGATCAATCCCTCAGAGCACAGCACAACCTGATTGGTTCGGGTCGAGTAGTACGCCTCCCGGAAGACCGCACCGACATGTTCCGCGCTCAGCCAGTACCGACGGTATTGCCCTCGATCGTCGGAACACACCCAGATCAGGGGCTGACTTGGCACGTCGAGCGACAGACCGTGCAGGGCCATCGCGTGTAGAAGTCTGGCGTGGATCATCTCCAGGAGGTCGCCAAGGGCAGATGAAGTGGGTGAAGCATCGCCGGAGGACACCAGGAAATGGCTGGTCCGATGCAGCGCCGATGACGAGAGAACCTGACCGCCGGTGGAAACGCCGGCACGCTGCGGCGTTTCACCGAAGCAGCGGGCGCCGGACTGGTGCAGCACGATCATGGCGACTACCGTCAGGCAGATGTGAACGAATCCTGTATACTTCACCTTGGCAAATTCCTCGGTCCCAGTGCGCCCCTTGCGAGGCATACCTCTCCAGCCAGGCCGAGTACTGCTCGTGCGTTTCGAATCTGCCATGAAGTAGCTATCGACCGCTTCGTGGCCCGACATGAAGTGCGACGGGTTTTATCTGAGAACAGGCCTTGCGAGCCCCCATTCTGGTATGGCCCTCACTCCATTAAAGTGATACGGCGATCAACCGGCAGAATTGTAGCATCGGTGCCAGTCACATGCAAGTTTTTTCGTTCACAGATCTGCGGGGATCGATTGACCCACAAAACGTGCGGGATTGCCTTCCGCAGTACATGCCTTGATTTACGGCCCGTCGGCGGCGACAATAGGGGGTCGATCGGGAATGAATCGCCTGTAGCACGGACTGTGATTTGGCCCGGTGCGTCTTCAACGCGACTCAATCGTAAATCGTAGATGGTGAATTGCAGCGGGACGATCCGCGTGCAATGGAGATCGCGGCCGATCCATGGCCGGCCGACGAAAGCAATCACAACATGAAGACCGACATCTGTGTAATCGGAGCGGGACCAGCGGGACTGATGGCGGCCATCGGCGCTGTATCAGAGCGCATCTCCGTGACGGTGCTGGAGGCCAATCGCGCTGCCGGACGCAAGCTCCTGGTCACCGGCGGTGGGCGATGCAACCTCACGCATGATGCGACCATCGACGAATTCGTCCGCGTGTTCGGCGACGCGGGCCGATTCCTGCGTCACAGCCTTCATGAGATGCCGTCCGAAGCAATCCGAACGTTCTTCCACGATCGCGGCCTGCCCACCACGGTCGAGCCCGATGGCTGTGTCTTCCCCGCGAGAGGCCGCGCGCCCGACGTGCTCCGAATCCTCCAGAACGAGGTCGAGCGATCCGGCGTGCGCCTGTTGTGCGAGAGTCCCGTCACCGACGTTGCTTTGCAGGATGACGGCTTCGCCGTTACCACGTCTGCGCAGGTGGTCGCCGCCAAACGTCTGATCGTCGCCACAGGCGGCCTGTCCTGGCCTGGCACCGGATCCACCGGCGACGGCTACCGGTTCGCTTCAGCCCTGGGTCACGCAGTGATCGCCCCGAAGGCGGCTCTGGTGCCGCTTGTCACCAGCGAGAACTGGCCCGGCGACCTGGCGGGCGTCGCCCTTTCCGACGTGCGTATCCGCTTGGCCGGCGCATCACGAAGGCCCGTGTCGAGCGGGGCAATCGTGTTCACCCAGGACGGTCTCGGCGGGCCCGCCGCACAGGACATGAGCCGTTTGTTGGCCGACGAGCTGGCGGGGACAGGCCACACCATCGGCCTTCAGATCGATCTGATGCCGTCGGTCCAGGAGACGGAGCTGGACGGGTGGCTTCAGCAGCAACTGACCGCCAACGTGAGGAAGACCGTAACGAACGTCCTGGCCGAATTCGTGCCGAGACGACTGGCCTCAACGCTCTGCACGTTGGCCGGATGCGATGGAGACACACAGGCAGGCCGGATCAGAAAGGAGACCCGAAGGGCAATCCTGCACCTCGTGAAGGCCTTGCCACTGCACGTGACGGGAACCCGGCCCCTCGCCGAAGCCACCGTAACCCGGGGCGGCGTGGACCGGCGTCAGATCGATCCGAAGACAATGGGCTCGAAGCTCTGCGCAGGCCTGTTCTTCGCGGGCGAGCTGATCGACGTCGACGGTCCCTGTGGCGGCTACAACCTCCAGATGTGCTTCTCGACCGGAACTCTGGCCGGACGCGCAGCGGCGCGTCAATTGGCGGGCCTGTAATACTCCATCGCCTCGGGGATCAGCTCTTTGAGGTTTTGGATGCGCGTCGAATCGGCCGGATGCGTACTGAGGAACTCCGGCTGTGCGTTGCCGCTCTTCTGCGCCGCCATCCGCTCCCAGAACGCCACCGCCGTCTGCGGATCGTAGCCGGCCATCGACATGAAGATCAGGCCGAGCCGGTCAGCTTCATTCTCGTGCAGGCGGCTGAAGGGCAGCAGCAGCGCAACCTGTGTGCCCAAGCCATACGACGAGACGAAGAGGTTCTGCGTCGCCTCCGGCTGCTTCTGGAGCGCCACAGACAGAGCCATGCCGCCCATCTGGACGACCAACCCTTGTGTCATCCGCTCGGCCCCGTGCTTGGCGAATATGTGGGCAATCTCATGGCCAACAACCACCGCCAGCCCCGCCTCGGTCCCGGTCACGGGAAGGATGCCCGTATTGACGACGACCTTGCCGCCCGGCATGGCGAAGGCATTGACCGCGTCATCCTGCACGAGGTTGAACTCCCACTCATAGCCCTCGAACGGATCCCTCTCCAGATTCTGCTTGCTGTACTCGTTGACGGCGGCAACGATGCGGCTGCCGACCCGCTTGACCATCTCGCTGTCCTGGCTACCGGCGACAACCTTGTTCTCGGAGAGATACTGGGTGTACTGCTGGACGCTCAACGAGTTGATGATCGAATCGGGGACGAAATTGAACTGCCGCCGCCCGGTGATCCCCACTTCGGCACAGCCGGCCGCCAGAATCGTCGCACCGATCAGCCAACCCAACAGCCATCTCTTCGCCGCATTCATGGGCGTTCTCCCTTTCGTCCTGAAGGAGTCATCACGCGGCTACAGCCGCTCTGGTGCACACATCCTGCCCTCTATTAAGCCGTCACTCCCAGCCCCACGCAATGCTTTTTTGCCGTTCCGGTCCGCAATTCGGTCGGTCTCACCGATCGGGGAATCCCAGATCGTGGCCGGGATGGATCGCTAAGCCGATCTGTTCGACGTTGCCGTTGCGGCCGTTGTACCAGAGCATCCAGCGGTCATCCTCCTGATCGAGGATCGCGAACGGCTTGTAGCAGGCGTCGCCATCCCAGGCATCGGGCACAGGACGGATGATCGGATTGGCGAGGTGGCGCTGCCAGTTGCGGATGCCGTCGCGTGAGCGGGCCAAGCCGATCTGGGCAAGGTGCTCGTTGCGAAAACCGATGTAGAACATGAGGTGCCACTCGCCGGCCGGGATCACCTGACAGGCCGTGACCTTGTGCTGCTCCCACGGGCTGGCCGGATCGGCTGAGAAGACCGGGTTGTCTCCGTGCTTCGTCCAATGCACGCCGTCCGGGCTGGTGGCATAGCCGATGGCATTGGGCTCATATTGGTCCCCGGCCGAGTACCACATCCGGTACTGGTGTTTGTCCTCATCCCAGAGCACGTGCGGGCACATCGCTGCGCCCTTCTCCCAAGGCTCCTTGGGCGACAACACCGGCTCGACCGAGCGGCGCGTCCAGTGGACGCCATCGGGACTGGTCGCATAGCCGATCCAACTCCGGTCGCGAGCCTGGCCCGTGTACCACATGTGATAGCCGTCCGTTCGTTTCAGCACTGAGGGCCGGTTGATATCGGCCTCCCAATCGGTCTCGTGGTTCGCCCACAGAACGATCTGCGGCTGGCTCCAATGGATCCCGTCGCCACTCTCGACCAAGGCCACCGACTGCTTCGGCCGCCAGGAGAACCACATGCGATAGGTATCGCCCTCCTTCAGCAGCGTCACATCGAAACACGTCCCAAGCGCGCCGCCAAGAACAGGGTTGCCCTCGTACTTGGTCCAACCGGCTGAGGCCCCTCCTCCCACGCCGGGCAACGTGCCGGTGATGCGTTCGAGCGAATCGGAGCGAGCGATCTCAACGCCGTCAGCGAACACACAAAGGCCTTTGCCACGCCCGTACTTCCGGCCCGTTCTGTCCCAGAGGATGGTCAGCGTGCGCCCATGATAGAGGACATTGTCCAGACAGAACCAGTCCCAGGCGTCCGAAGGAACGAGCGGATGGACTTCCACGAGATGGTCCGGCCTTGGACGCAAACCGACCAGGCCCGTGATGACCAGGTCGCAGTAGGTCGAGTGATTGTAGTCCTTGCCCCGCTCCTTGCCGCCCTTGCCCGCGTCCCACGTGCCGTTATTCCAGGTCTTCAGACGCGTCCGCGCGATCCAGTCGCCGGTATGGGGATTGAGGTTCTCGTCGATCCAGGGCACAACCTTGCCATCGTCGCGCGTGAGGTAATGGCTGCGGGTGTAGATCTTCAGCAGATCGAAGTAGTCCGCCTCGTCCACAACCTGCTGATCGTAGTTCTCCAGCAGATTCGCCATGGCCGTGAGCGTTACGGAGGTGGAATACGGCCAACTGGGACCGTTCCACTGGCACTCGTGCCCCTCGTAGGACAGACGGAATCCGGGATGTCTCTGCTCTGTGGTCGTCGGGCCGTAGGGAGCGTAGAAGCCCTGTGGGTCCATGAGCTGTCTCCAGGCTCCTTCGTGCCCTTGCTCGGGCAGATTGAAGTACCAGGGCGTATATCCATGCAATTCACGCACCTCGACAAGGCGAGCTCTGTCGCGCGACAGTGTCTTGAAGAACTGCGCCTGGGAATCCCAGAGTCTGGTCTGGACCAGCGTCTTGATGCGTTCCGCCTTCTCGCGGAACTGGGTGGCGGTCTCGTGCCGACCCGCGAGAGACGCGATCTCGGCAATCGCGACGGCGTCGCCATACATGTACGAATTGATGGTCGCTCGCTTGCCGCTGCCGCCGACCGAGACTTCCATGCCGTCCTGGCCATCGTTCTGCCAGAAGAGCCCATCCGGTTCGAGCCGGTCCTTCTCCCACTGCCCATAGTTGGCGATCAGGTCCGGCAGCAGATCGAGCAGGAGGCTCTCGCTGCCGGTGACCATGTATCGAGCCCAGAGGGCGTCGGCAGCCCAGAAGCTGTAGCTGCGCACCGCGCCGCCCCTGCGGAACCAGAACCGGGCATAGTCGTCCAGGTACGCCGGATCGTGCAGCCAGCGGCCCTCGTAGAAATGGTGGCCGGCGGCGCAGTTGATCGTGTTGTGCTTGCCCGCCCAGCCCACCGGCGGCAGGAATTCCGTGATGACGAATCCGTCCGGCGTCTGTTTGACGTGCTTGCGATAGGTCCACCAGCGAAAGTAGTACGTCCGCTCGATATCCTCGTCGGGGCACTCGAACAGCGGAATCTGCTGGCGGAGAAACGCCCACGCCCGCTCGTTGGGGATGTGCTGCGCGTACATCTCCTCATCGTCGCGATTGAACTGCTCGACGTAATGCCGGAACGAGTCGGCTTGCAGCACCCCGCCGGATGCCCGCTGCTCACCCAAGCCCAACACAGCAAATACAACACCGAGGATGACAGGCAGAAGCCCCCACCAGCCACGCTCTTCAGGACGCGATACTGCATGTCTCATTCTACCACTCCACGCGGAGACGGTGTGCCATGCACACCCACGGTTCATTCGCCGGTGATTTCGGCTTTGATCTGGTTGAGCAGGTTGATCGCTTCGATGGGGGTCAGGTTGTCCAGATCGATGGAGGCAAGGCGATCGAGGACAGACTTGTGCTTCTGGACGAAGAGGGCGTCGCCTTCGGGCTGCCTGGTCTTGTGTTTCGCGAGGCGGTCGCCTGTGGCCTCCCTGGCAAAGGTGGCTTCGAGTTCCTCCAGGATCTCCTGGGCGCGGCGGAGGATCGACTTGGGGATGCCGGCCAGCTTGGCGACGTGCACGCCGTAACTCTTGTCGGTGCCGCCGGGCAGAATGCGGTGCAGGAAGACGACCTCATCCATCCACTCGCGAACCGCGACGTTCAGATTGCGCACGTTGGCAAACAGCTCGGCCAGCTCGGTCAGCTCGTGATAGTGCGTCGCGAACAGCGTGCGGCAGGTCACCTTCGTCGCGAGGTGCTCCGTGATCGCCCAGGCCAGGGCCAGCCCGTCGTACGTGCTGGTGCCCCGCCCGACTTCGTCAAGGATCACCAGCGAGCGGCTCGTCGCGTTGTTGATGATGTTGGCGGTCTCGGTCATCTCGACCATGAACGTCGACTGGCCGCGCGTCAGCTCGTCCGAGGCGCCGACTCGCGTGAAGATGCGATCGACCAAGCCGATTTCCGCCCCTTTGGCCGGGATAAATGAGCCGGTCTGAGCCATCAGTGCCAGCAGCGCGGTCTGGCGGATGTAGGTGCTCTTGCCCGACATGTTCGGGCCTGTGATCACCGCGATATCCCCGGCGCCGGCGCCCAGCTCGACGTCGTTAGGGACGAATTCCGCGCCCAGAGTCTCTGCCAGGACGGGGTGCTTGCCCTCGCGAACGACGATTCGCGTGTCGGTGGTGATCTTCGGTCGGATGTACCTGCGCCGGGCCGCGACGTGAGCGAACGACGCCAGACAGTCGCACTGGGCAACCGTGTCGGCAAGCTGCTGCAAGCGAGGCACGTAACCGGCCGCCTCCTGTCGGACGTCCACGAACAGTCGCTGCTCCAGTTCCAGCGCGCGGTCCTGCGCGGTGAGGACCTCGTTCTCGTATTCCTTGAGCTGATCGGTGATGTACCGCTCGGCGTTCTTGATGGTCTGCTTGCGAACGTAGTCAGGCGGCACCTTGTCGGACGAGACATGCGAGACCTCAATATAGTAGCCGAAGACCTTGTTGTAGCCGACCTTCAGGTTCGCGATGCCGGTTCGCTCGGCCTGCTGCTTCTGGTAATCGCGCAGCCAGCTCTGGCCGTCCTTGGAGATCGAGCGGAGCCGATCCAACTCTGCCGAGAAACCGGACCGAATGAATCCACCGTCACGCATGTGGGCAGGACAGTCCGGATCGATGGCCGTCTCCAGCAGGTGCGCCAATTCGTCCATGCTGTCGCACCGCTCCGCCAGACTCCTGAGCTGTTGCGCCCTGAACCCGGTCAGCAACTCGCGAAGCGCCGGGATCTGCCCCAGCGTGCCCGCCAAAGCCAGCATGTCGCGAGGGCCGGCGCGAAACGTGCTGATGCGCGCCGCGATCCGCTCGGTGTCCGCGATGTTGGCCAGCCGCCGACGGAGATCAGCCAGTTCATCGGCCGCACCCATCAGTTCCTCTACCGCGTCCTGCCTGGCCTCGATCGCGTCGACGTCGCACAGCGGCATGCACAGCCAGTTCCGGAACATGCGTCCGCCCATGCCGGTGAGCGTCTCGTCGAGACAGGTCAGCAGCGAGCCCTTGCGCGTCTCGCTGCGGATCGTCTGGAGAATTTCAAGCGATCGCAGCGAAGTCGGATCGATCTGGAGGAAGTTCCTCCGGCTGATCTTGCGAAGGCTCTGGATATGGCCCAGCGTGGTCTTCTGCGTCTCGTTGAGGTACTCGATCACCGCTCCGGCCGGCGGGATCAGGTCCTGGTCGCGGTCACTGATACCGAACCCTTCGAGGGTCGCGGCGCCGAAGTGCTTGAGCAATCGCTGTCGGGCCTGGTAGGGATCGAAGTACCAGCCTGGCCGTTCGGTGACGATCGCGTGCGTGAGCCGTCCGACATCGGCGGCGAGCCGGCGCGTCTCGGCGTCGAACAGCTCGCCCCGCCGGTCGGCCAGGAGACACTCGGCCGGCGACAGCCGCTGCAACTCGTCGAGCAGGTCGCGCTCCCCGACGCGCTGCACGAAGAAATGTCCTGTGGAAATATCCACCCAACTGATTACAGCATGGCCCCTGGCGTCGAGATGGATCGCGCAGAGGAAGTTGTCCTTCTTGTCCTCCAGCAGCATGTCGTCGGTCAGCGTGCCGGGGGTGACGATGCGAACCACGTCCCGCTTGACCACGCCCTTGGCCGTCTTGGGGTCTTCCACCTGCTCGCAAACCGCGACGCGGAAGCCGGCCTGGAGCATCTTCTTGAGATAGCCGTCGACCGCGTGGTACGGCACGCCCGCCAGCGGGACCGGGTCGGGACCGTTCTTACCCCGGCTGGTCAGCGTCAGACCCAGCACTTTCGAGCACGTCTTGGCGTCGTCGAAGAACGTCTCGTAGAAATCCCCCATGCGGAAGAACAGGATGCAGTCCGGGTGCTTGGCCTTGAAGTGATGAAACTGCTTCATCGCCGGGGTCAGGTTGTCCTTCGATTCCATCATGCCGCGATTATACCGAAACCGGCCCCTCCAACAACTCTGATACAGTCGGGAGGCCCAGGCATGCCTAGTTCTTGATGATTTCAACCAGCCTGTCGATGACTTCGGTCAGCTTCTCCCTCTTGATGGTACCGATCCGATACAAGATGATGTGAGCATCCGCCGTGAACACACGATTGGGCCTTATGTTACCTGACTGCTTGAGGTTTCCAGATGCGAAGTCCTTGTCATCAACGGGTATGGCGTAGTTGTCGCCGATAGTCCGGCTCGTCAGTTGACAGAGAATGACGTCGTCTCCTTGAAGCGGGGCAATGACAAGGGCCGGGCGGCGTTTCGACTGGCTCAGGTCGGAAAAGGGAAAGGGTATGACAACGACATCGCCTTTCACAAATCTTGCCACGCCTCGTCCTCCTCGGGCCTGAGCCAATCCTTGGATAGCGCGGATTCACTCGCAATGCTGGCAGCCAACTTCTCCCTCGCCATTTTGGCCTTGAGGAAGTAGACAAAATCGAGCACCTCCGCCAGCAGCGGCTCGGGGACCGCCTCGATCTCGCTGATAAGCAATTCCTTTGTACTCATGGTATACACCTCGCCATGTGGCCCCGTCACTTCTTCCAATCGCAAGCGATTTACACAAAGGATACCATACACCCCGAGGGTGGGTCAACAGAATCGCAGATGAGTCACACTTGGCACACTCTGCCCTGTTGTTCGGTGCTCAACCGGAGCAGATGAGGGCACTCACACAGCCGCAGCCCAACGATCAGGTCTGAATTGGGCCACGGAGGATTTCGGCAAGGATGGCGGGTACATCAAGACGGGTCTCTGCAAACGCGAGCCGTTTGAGGAAAGCGTGCTGGCGAGTAGTGAAGGCAACGGGGGTGCGGGGGTCGAAGTCGGCAACGCCGAGAGTCCAGTGGAGGGCATGGATCAGGTCATCAATGCCGATGGCCTGTTTGGCGCTGATGCGGATAGGCTCGCCCAAGCCGGCAGGCAGCGTGGCAAGGTCGAGGCGCGCTGGCAGATCGGATTTGTTCAGAACGGTCAGAGTGCGTTTGCCTGTCAGCGCTTCGAGGAGCCTCTCATCGATCCGTGCTGTTGGCCGACTGAGGTCCAGAACCAACAGGACCAGATCGGCCCGGTGGAGGATCTCGACGCTCCGGGCTTGGGCGGCCTGCTCGATTCCATCGTCGCCTGCCGCAACAGCATCGGCGCCAAGACCCGCGGTGTCGATGACAGTCGCTGCCAATGGTGGTATGAGGATTTCAGCACAGACCCAGTCTCGCGTTGTGCCTTCGATGTCGGTGACGATGGCCTTCTCGCACCCGGCCAGCGCATTCAGCAGCGTGCTCTTGCCCGTGTTGGGCGGACCGACCAGTGCAACCTTGCAGCCCTCGACGATCCGGCGAGCGGTCCGACTGTCGCGGAGTATCTGCCTGGCCTGGTCGGCAATCTCGGCCAGCGACATCGAATCGCTTTCCCGGGACCACCGCCGGACCGTCTGGGATAGCCCCCCCGCCATCTGGGCGCCGATGATCCGGGCGCCCTCCAGGGTCTTGACTCTCGTCATCACCAGCTTCGCTTCGACGGCAATCGAATCGTCCGGTTGCTCCTCCGAGACCATCTTGGCCAGCAGTGACTCGGCGTCCAGCAACTCGACGCCCCGCCCTTCCAGCAGTTTCATGATCCGTTCGACAATGAGCGGGTTTCCGTGACAGTGGATGGCGAACGCGTGCGGTCCCTCGCAGCCGACGGTGACCTGATCGATGACGTCGGCGCCGTCGATGATGTGACCAAGCAGGATGCGACCGGTCTCGCAGGCAGGCGGTCCCTGACCGGAGCAACAGAAGACGTCCGACAAAATCGCCTCGGCCGACTCGCCGACGAGCTGGACCGTGGCAATCGCCGCCGCACTCGACCCGGTCATGACTGCTGCGAAGGCCGCCATGATATCAGGCCATCTCGTTCTGCTTTTCGATGTGCTTCATGTAGGCCAGGACAATGCCCTTGACGACGAGGTGGGGCACGTAGTTGTCGACGAAGGGACAGTCGTCTTTGATCATCGCGGCGGCCGAGCCGGTGATGACCGTCTGCGGCCAGCGTCCGAGCTGCTCGGCGTAGCGCCGCACGATCTCTTCCATCGCCCCGATGATCGAGTAGTACAGGCCGCAATTGATCGCGTCGGCGGTGTTCTTGCCATACGGCGCCTCCGGGCGGTGCACCGTGATCTTGGGCAACTGAGCCGTGCTGTCGTTCAGGGCTTGAGCACTGATCTCGAAACCGGGACAAATCACTCCCCCCTGAAAGATACCGTTTGCATCGACCAGGTCGATCGTCACGGCGGTGCCGAAATCGGCCACGACTACCGCATCTTCCACCACGTCATAGGCCGCAGCGGCCGATACGATGCGGTCGGTTCCCACCTTCTTCGGTTCGTCCACCCAGGCCGACATCGGCAGCGGGATGTCCTGCCCGATGACGTGGACCTTCTCACCAAGCTCCTCTTCGGCGACCTTGCGGACGAATTCGGTCCACACCGGCTTGACGCTGCTGACAACGATGACCCCATCCCGCTTGCCCTCGATCGAGGTCTCCAGGACAGGGATCTTCTGCCAGGCCGAGAGCAGGCAGTCCCTCAGCGCCGCCTCCCCAGCCCCCGGCAGCGACTGAATGGACTGTTCCTTGCCGTCGAGGAACAGCCCGACCGCTACGTTGGTATTGCCGACATCCACCGCCACGATATTCATAGATCACTCTCGGGATCTTCAGACTTGCGATTCGGCGTCTCTTCCTGGCGCCGCAAGGAGCGCTTGTAACCGATCTTGACACACCTGTCAATCTCGACCTTTGGCGGCGAAAAATCGCGGATTGCGGTAGACAGCCGACGGGGAGCGGCCACTATATCTGCAAGTGCACTTGGATTCGAGGATGCCACGTGGCAGAACAGAACGACGCAGAACTCGTGCGGGCCGCAGCCAGAGGCGACAAGAACGCGTACGGGACGCTCTACGACCGCCATGCCCCGCTGATTCGGGCAATCTGCTACGACCATACGAAGCACTTGGCCGATGCGCAGGACCTGGCACAAGACGTCTTCCTGCGGGCTTATGAGCGGCTCGGCGACCTTCGTCAGGCTGAGCGGTTCGGCCCCTGGATTGTGACGATGGCGCGGTTGCGATGCCGCGAATGGCGGCGGCAGAAGTCGCGCGAGCGACGGAGGCACGCCGGGCTCCACGTGTCCGAGGTGGCGAAGGGATTGCCGGATGCGGCTGACTCGGAGGTGCTTCGAAAGACAGTCGCGCAACTCCCGGAAAAGGAACGCCTGGCTCTGCACGTGTTCTATCTTCGAGGCAACTCGACGCCGGATTCTTGCCGGCTCGTCGGTTTATCCCGCTCGGGATTCTACCGGGCGCTGGATCGGGCCCGAAAACGGCTCCGAAAGCTCATGGCTATAGAGCTGGAGGATATATGATGAACGAGCAGCCCAATGACAATCTGAACCAGACGTATGAGGTATTTCACCGAAACCACAACGTGCTCCGGCAGAGGCTGTTGGATTCCCTGCCTGAGCCCGCCACAGAACCGAAACGCGTGCACTCGGAGATTCCGATGTGCCGCTGCTTGAGAGGACCTTTGATGAACGGCAGAATGATGAAGCTGGCCGCAGCGGCCGCCATTGTCCTGGCAGTCCTGATCGGCATTTACTTCCTCGGTGGCTCGCCCACCGGAACGACTATCGCCTGGGCCCAAGTCGCCCAACGCATGGATACCATCAATGACTTCACGTGCCGCATGACCTCGTGGCGTGTCCCCGCGGAGACGGCCGGTGAGGCCCAGACCAGAGAAGAGATGACAATGAACTTCTGGTATTCCGATGACTACGGCTTCAAGATGGAGCAGTATGCCGGCGGAGAACTGGTCATGGTGGAGTACTTCCTTCGCCGCACGAGCGAAGGGGTGCGCATCTGGCCGCAGAAGAAGGCCTACGTGCGAATGCCCTTGGGCGAAGAACAGTTGGCGATGGGACCTGCCCAGAAGATGGACCCGCGCGACTGGGTCCGGCGGTTCACGACGTCCAATTTCGCGTCGCTCGGAAAACGCAAGACAGACGGCATCGAGACTGAGGGTATAGAGACCAAAGACCTGGGCGTCATCCGGTCCGCATCCTCGTCCTACGAGGACTATGCGGCTCGTCTTTGGATCGATGTCCAAACGCAACTACCGGTCAGCATAGAAGAAACGTACACGATGAACGGCATGCGCAGCGGTGGCGGCGCCGACCGGTTTGAATGGAATCCAGGCCTGACCGCCACCGACTTCGAGCCGGCGATCCCCGACGACTACGAGTCGCGGTAGCCAAAGCAGCCTGCCTGCATTGCCCGGAGTGTCGGAGCGCCCCAGGACCAGGCCGGAATCCGGTGAGAGAATCATCCAAGGGGTCGAGCGGACAGATTGGTGCCGACTCGGCCCCTTTCCACTCTATGGGAGAGTCAGGCCCTGGGTTCCTTGACTCTTTGCCAAAGCAGCTCGGTGAGCTCTTTGATCCCCTGGCCGGTGGCGGCCGAGATCGCGAGGATGTCGGGTCCGAGCCTCTCTTGGACGTGGGCAAGTCGTTCACCGTCGGGGTCCAGGTCGACTTTGTTGGCGACGATGACTTCGGGTTTATCGGCCAGGACCTGGCTGTGCCGCTCCAGTTCGGCGCGGATGGTGTGGTAGTTGTCGACCGGATCGGTCCCATCCATCGGCATCAGATCGAGAATGTGAACGATGATGGCGGTCCGTTCGATGTGTTTGAGGAAATCGTGCCCCAGGCCGGCGCCCTCGCTGGCGCCTTCGATCAGGCCGGGGATGTCGGCCATCACGAATCGCCGGAAATCGCTGAGGCCCACGATGCCCAAAACAGGCTCCAGGGTCGTGAAGGGATACGCCGCGATCTTGGGTCGTGCCGCCGAGCAGCGGGAGATCAGGGTGCTCTTGCCTGCGTTAGGCAGGCCCACGAGGCCGACGTCGGCAATCAGCTTGAGTTCCAGCCTGAGGTTGCGTTCCTGGCCAGGCTTGCCCGGCTCGAACTCCCGCGGTGTCTGATGTGTCGCGGTCGCGAAGGTCTTGTTGCCCCTGCCCCCCTTGCCCCCCTTGCAGACCAAGACCCGCATGCCGACCTCATTGAGGTCTTTCAGCAGCAGGTTCCAGTCGGCGTCGTAGATGAGCGTGCCCGGCGGCACGCGAATGACCAAGTCCTGTCCGTCGGCGCCGGACTTGTTGCTGCCCTGGCCGGCCCGGCCGTTCTCGGCACGCCAGTGGTGCTTGCCCGCGAAATCCAGTAAGGTATCGAGGTCGCCTGCGGCCTCGAAATAGACGTGCCCGCCCCGGCCGCCGTCGCCGCCGTCCGGGCCACCTTTCGGCACGAACTTCTCCCGCCGGAAGCTGACACAGCCGTTGCCTCCGTCGCCCGCCTTGACCCAGATCTGTGCCTCGTCAACGAACATGAGTCCTAAACAGCCCTTGGGGAAGACCCGGAATGAAACCCACCCACAAAAAAAGGATGGCATTTCACCATCCTTTGGAGATCACGCTACGGAACAAGCTAACCGATCAGAGCACGTGCACCTTGCGGCCATGAAATGACACGGTTCCGTCCATCTTGGCAAACAGCGTATAGTCCCTGCCCATGCCCACGTTGGAACCGGCAAAGAACCTGGTGCCGCACTGTCGGACGAGAATCGCCCCGGCCTTGGCCGTCTGGCCGGCGTAGAGCTTCACGCCGCGATACTGCGGATTGCTGTCCCGTCCGTTCCTCGAAGAACCTTGTCCCTTCTTATGTGCCATGGCCTATGACCTCGGAATCTTCTGCCTCAAATCAGTGAAAAACTACCGAAACCAAGAAGTATAGCGGTCCGCTCATATGGTGTCCAGCCCAATTTTTGAGAAATTTGCCGCCCTATTGGGCCTGCACGATCGCCTTGGCGTCCTCCGCCGGCACCAACCCTGTAGCCGCCACTTTGAACCGACCCTGCGGATCGATGAAGAAGGTGCTCGGCACGAACTGGACCTCACCGAACGGAGCCGGCAGGCTGCTGCCGCCGCCCGACAGCACGGTGAAACTGAGGTTCTCCTTCTGAGCATACTCCTTCAGGAGAGCGGGTGGCTCGTTCGAGATGCTCAGGATGGCCAGATCTTTGTCGGCGTAGGCGGCCCGCAACTCCTTCAAATGAGGGATTTCCAGACGGCACGTCGCCACCCACGTGGTCCAGATGACCACGAGCACATTCCTGCCTCGGTAGTCGCTGAGCGTATGGACGTTGCCGTTGATATCGGTGAGGGTGAAATCCTGCGCGATCTTGCCCCACCACTGCTCGGCGGCCGGACTCCAGGTTTTGGCGGCCTTGACCACATTCTGGATGCTCACAGACGGCTCACGGAAGAGGTTGGCGGCCGCATCGAGCGGGTCCAAACCGGCCTGCTCCCTGCCCGAGGCAGCAGAGGGCGCCTCGGCGGTAGTGTCAGATGGTGCCGGCGCCGGGGTCTTCTTCTTGCATCCGGCCAAGCCCGCCAGAACGACCAACGCCATGGTGGCACACGCCGCCAGAGACAACCATCGAGCTCTGCTCCTGATAGCCATAGGAATATCCTCCCTGGGTAATTTCCATATGGTGAGATACTATAGCTAACGGCCCCAACCAGGTAAAGGTCCTACCCATATTTTTTTGCCCCGATGGCCCCGCATGCCACTCTGTACAGGGATCGCGTCTTGATCGGCCTGTCCCATTTACTGTTTACGGGTCGATGATCCCCCTCTATAGTAGGAGAGGAAGTCTCGTCCGACGCGGAGCCAGACAGGATGCCGCGTCCGGACCGACATGCGAAAGCAAGGCAAACGTGCAGATGAAGGAGCCGAGATGAACCGTACCATTGCCGCCCCCCACCTCAGCATTCTCCTGATTGTGTTCCTCCTTGGCTTGGCTTCCTCGTGCCCCGTCAGGGCCGATGTGCGTCTGCCGGCGATCCTCGGCGACAACATGGTCTTGCAGGGGGGCGATACGGTGCCCTTCTGGGGCTGGGCCGACCCCAACGAAGAGATCGAGATCCGCATGAGCTGGAGCCGGGCCGTTCCGCGCATCCAGGCCGAGCAGGACGGTACGTGGACGTTCAGGGTGGCGGCCCCGGACTTCGGCGGACCGTACGAAATCACCTTCCAGGGCAAGAACACGGTGACGGCCAAGAACATCCTGGTCGGGGAGGTCTGGGTCTGCTCGGGCCAGTCGAACATGCAGATGACCGTTCAGAGTTCGGCCAACGCCGAACAGGAGGTCGCGGCGGCCCGGTATCCGAAGATTCGCCTGTTCAGCGTCAAGCGTGAGGTGGCTGACACGCCTCAGACCGATTGCGAAGGCAGTTGGGTCGAATGCAGTCCCGAAACGATTCCCGGATTCTCGGCGACGGCGTACTTCTTCGGCCGCCGTCTGCACAAAGACCTGGATCTGCCCATCGGTCTGATCCACACCTCGTGGGGAGGCACACCGGCCGAGGCCTGGACCAGCGACGCAATGTTGAAGGCCAACCCCGAATTCGCACCCATCCTCAAACGATACGAAGACGCCGTGGCCAACTATCCGCAGGCGATGGTGCAGTACAAGGAGAACCTCCAGAAGTGGGAGCAGGCCGTGGACAAGGCCAAGGCCGAAGGCCGCAGCGCGCCGCCAAGACCGTATGCCCCGCTGGGCCCCGGGCACCCTCATTCACCGTCGGGTCTCTATAACGCCATGATCGCCCCGCTGATTCCCTACGCCATCCGGGGCGCCATCTGGTACCAGGGCGAATCCAATGCCGGCCGTGCCTATCAATACCGCTCGCTGTTCCCCACGATGATCCGGAGCTGGTGGCAGGGCTGGGGACAGAACGATTTCCCCTTCCTTTTCGTGCAGTTGGCCAACTTCCTGCAAGTCAAAGGCGAGCCGGGCGAGAGCGAGTGGGCCGAGCTACGTGAAGCCCAATTGATGACGCTTGGCCTGCCCAACACGGGAATGGCGGTCGCCATCGATATCGGCGAGGCCAACGACATTCACCCCAAGAACAAACAGGACGTGGGCGAGCGTCTGGCCCTCTGGGCCCTGGCCGGAACCTACCTGAAGGACGTGGTCTACTCCGGGCCGCTGTACTCGTCCATGACCGTCAAGGATTCTGAGATCGTGCTGCACTTCCAGCACGTCGACGGGAGCCTCGTAGCCAAAGGCGGCGAACCGCTGAAGGGCTTTGCCATCGCCGGAGAAGACCGCAAGTTCGTCTGGGCCGACGCCCGAATCGAAGGCCAGACCGTGGTGGTCCGCAGCGACAAGGTCGCCAAGCCCGTGGCCGTGCGCTACGCATGGGCAGACAACCCGATCTGCAACCTGTATAACCAGGCGGGACTGCCTGCCTCGCCCTTCCGGACGGACGGCTGGCCGGGCCTGACGGCCGACAAGAAGTAGTCCACAGACCACGAGCCCATCCCCTGCCGGGGTCAACGCAATCTTGATTCACGATTCGAGGAGTTGAACAATGGACCGTCAAGGAATCTCCCGCCCCAAGAAGAGTCTCGCAATCCTTGCGATGATCCCGTTGCTGATCGGTGCTCACATGGCCAGTGCCGATATCCGGCTGCCGGCCATCGTAGGTGACAACATGGTGCTCCAGCGCGGCCAGAAAACGACTATCTGGGGTTGGGCCGATCCCGGCGAAGAGATTCGCCTGAACGTCAGTTGGCACACGATGCAGCGGAGGACCGACGCCGATGAGGACGGCAGGTGGTCCTTCTCGATCACGGCTCCGCCGGCGGGTGGTCCGTACGAGCTGACGCTTTCGGGCAAGAACACCGTTCCCGTCCGGAACGTCCTGTCGGGCGATGTGTGGGTCTGCTCGGGCCAGTCGAACATGGAATGGCCGCTTCACTCGGCCGCCAACGGGGCCCAGGAGGTGGCGGAAGCCGACTACCCCAACCTCCGGCTGTTCACCGTTCAGAAGAAGATCGCCGACACGCCGCAGGACGACTGCGTGGGACAGTGGAGCCCATGCAATCCGCAGTCGGTTCCAGGCTTTTCCGCCATCGGGTACTTTTTCGGCAGGCATCTGCACCAGGAACTGAACGTCCCGATCGGGCTGATCAACACCAGTTGGGGCGGCACCGTCGCCGAGGCATGGACCAGCGCCAAGGCGCTTGAGAAGATGCCCGAGTTCAAAGCTCGGATGGAGCAGATCGCCCAGGCCAAGGCCGACCCCGACGCCTCCTTGAAGAAGTACGAGGAGGCCCTGGCCCAGTGGCAGAAGGAAATCGAATCGGCCCAGGCTCGGGGCGCCGGCTGCATCGAGCCGGGTTTCGAGGATTCCGACTGGCAGGAGATGGAACTGCCCGTGCTGTGGGAGCAGGCGGGTCTGTCGAACTTCGACGGTCTGGTCTGGTTCCGCAAGACGATCACAGTCCCGGATTCCTGGGCGGGCAAGGAGTTGAGGCTCGACCTGGGCCCGATCGACGACATGGACACGACCTGGGTCAACGGCGTCAAGGTCGGCGCACACAGCGAGTCCGGACAGTGGCAGATCGCTCGTCAGTACAAGGTGCCGGCCGGTGTCGTCAAGGCCGGCCGGAACGTGATTGTGGTCCAGGTGCTCGACACCGCCGGCGGTGGCGGAATCTACGGCCAACCCGATCAGATGAGGCTCTGCCAACCTGAAGGCGACGCCTCCATTCCACTGGCGGGCGCATGGCGGTACAAGGTCGGCTTCGATCTCGCGTCGATGCCGCCAAGGCCGCAGCCACCGGTGTGGGTCAACAACCCGAACGCCCCTGCGGTACTCTACAACGGAATGATCGCACCGCTGATCCCCCTCGGGATCCGCGGAGCCATCTGGTACCAGGGTGAGTCGAATGCGGGACGCGCGTATCAGTATCGCGAGCTTTTCCCCCTGATGATCACGAACTGGCGTCAGGACTGGGGACAGGGCCGTTTCCCGTTCCTGTTCGTGCAACTGGCCAACTACATGGCCACGCAGTCCGAGCCGGGCGACTGCGAGTGGGCCGAGCTGCGCGAGGCCCAGACAATGACGCTGTCGCTGTCGAACACGGGGATGGCGGTCATCATCGATATCGGCGAGGCCAACGACATCCACCCGAAGAACAAGCAGGATGTCGGCAAACGTCTGGCGCTCTGGGCGCTGGCCAAGACCCACGGCAAGGCCATCGCCTATTCCGGCCCATTGTACAAATCGATGAGGGTTCGCGGCGACAAGATCATCCTGCGTTTCGACCATGTCAACGGAGGTCTCGTAGCCGGAGGCGGAGAGCCGCTCAGGGGATTCGCCATCGCCGGCGAGGATCGTAAGTTCATCTGGGCCGACGCGGAGATCGACGGCGACACGGTCGTCGTCCGCAGCGACAAGGTCTCCAAACCGGTGGCGGTTCGCTACGCCTGGGCCAACAACCCCGTCTGCAACCTGTACAACGGCGCCGGTCTGCCGGCCTCGCCGTTCCGGACGGACGATTGGCCGGGGATCACCGCCGACAGGAAGTGACCTGCTCGACACGAAAGAAAGGGGAGAATGCCTGCCCGTCCGGGCTCCACGGTCCATGAGCGGGGTGCAGGAGGCACGTCCTATCTCCAGTCGCTCTACAGCCATCGGCCGCTTCCGGGCGTCGACTCTCTCACGTCCGACGCCACACCGGCGCGTCGACGTGTCATTCGCCGGGCCCGATAACCTCTCTGTCCTGGGCCACAGAATGATCCTGTCATCTCGTCGGCCGCTCCTGTTTGCGGGGAAAGGTGGCGACGGTGGCTCGAAAGTGACGATATTGCGTCCAGGGAATCCATCGCGAACGTCGATGGAGTTGTTGAGTCCGGCAGAAGTCATTCTTGAGATCACTGAGCCTTTGAAACGCCTGACGCTTCCAAAGAACAAGAGGCTGACAAGTAACCGCCAGTTCAAGGCCGTGCTGGACCGCCGCCGGCGGGCGGGAGATGCGCTGCTGACCGTCTGGGCAGCCGAGAATCGGCGCGACCACGCCCGCTTCGGAGTCTCGGTGGGCAAGACGTGCGGCAATGCAGTCGTGAGGAACCGCTTGAAGCGATTGCTTCGTGAGGCGTTCCGGCTGAGCCAGGAAGAGATTCCGCCCGGATTCGATTACGTGGTGATGGTGGCCCCAGGCGCCGCCAGGAAGTTGAAGCACCCGAAACATGGTCCCGAGACCATCCGGTCGATGACCTTGCAGCGGGTCCGGACCTCGCTCATCTGCCTCGTGCGGACCTGCTTGGAGAGCGGATCCGCCAAGGGGCATCGGCCCGAGCCGGCGCCGGCCGAGCCGCAGAACAACGGGCAGAGCCGCCCTGCTGGCGAGCGGACGTGAGCGGGCAGAGGGAGAACACGGTGACAGAGAAGACCAAACTGATGTCGATCGGGCAGGCGGCAGAAAAAGCTGGCATTTCGCGCCAGTCTCTGCAATATTATCTCATGGTCGGCCTGCTGGAACCTACCCAGACCACGCCGACCGGCAGGCGGTTGTTCGACCAGAAGGCGGTCGAGCGCATCCGCCTGATCAAGACGCTCAACGACAGCGGTTATCCGCTCCGCGCGATTCGGGAGCTGTTCATGGAAGGCCGAACGGATTTGAAAGGACGCAGTGGTGAGTGACTACGAATCCGCCCAGAGGCGGCGTGACGTCATCGTCGGCATCTTCGTCATCGTGGGTCTGGCCGCCCTCGGATGGATGATCTTCAAGTTCGGCGATCTGCCCACCGCCGTCAGCCGGATGAAATCCTTCCAGATCTATGTCCGATTCCCCACCGCCCCGGGTGTGCAGAAAGACACCCCGGTGCGATTCTGCGGCTACCAGATCGGTCGAGTCACGACGGTCATGGCCCCGAGGGTCATGGAGGACGCGCACACCGGAAAGAAATACCACCAGACTGTTGCCGTCCTCAGCATTGACAAGAGCTACACCGACATCCCCTCGAACGTCGAAGCCAAGCTCATGACGCGGGGGCTCGGCAGCAGCTACATCGAGCTGAAGGTGGATCCGGAGAAGCTGCCCGCGCCGCCGCTGGATCCGAGTCGGCCGGAGACAGCCTTCCTGGCCGAAGGGCTCACGCTTCAGGGTTCCACCGGGTTGACCAGCGAGTTCTTCCCGGAGGAAAGCCAGAAGAAGCTGAACAGTCTTGTCGATGACATGGGCAGGTTCATCGGCAACGCCAATGACATCATCGGCGACCCCAACAACAAACAGAACGTGAAAGCTACGCTCGCCCATCTGTCCACGGCGACCGAGAACATCTCGGCTGCCATGAAGCGGGCCACGGAAGTGATGGACACCGCCGAGGAGACGCTGGCCGAATACAAGAACCTCGCGACAACCGGAACCGAGACGATCAAAAGCGCCGACGCCAAGGCCGAGCGGCTGGTCTCCTCTTTGGTCAACACCAGCGCCGACGTGAGCAAGGCCCTCTCGCAGTTGCGGCTGGCCATGGAGAAGGTCAACGCCGGACAAGGCACCGCCGGACGCCTCGTTAACGATGGAAGGCTCTACGAAAAGCTCCTGGAGAGCACCGAGCAGCTGAACGTGCTGCTGAAGGACTTCAAGGAACTGGTCGACAAAGTCAGCGAAAAGGGCATCCGCTCGATCTACTGACCTGTGTCCGTCCGGCGGCGGAGGACCGACCTGCGCCGCTAATAGCCAAGTGGCACTTCGTGTGTGGTCGCGCCTTGGTCGGCGGACGCTCCAGTGCCGCTGCCGACCGCCTGAGCAGACGAGGTCTTCTCGAAGTGGTCCAGAGCCTCCATGACCACCGAAATCAGGTCCTCGTTCTTCTCCCAGGGCTTCGTAACATATCGGAAGATCTCTCCCTGGTTGATGGCGGTCAGGAGCGTCGTGATCTGTGTATAGCCCGACAGGACTACCCTGATGATCTGCGGATACTTGACTTTCACCTCCCGAAGCAGTTGCAGCCCGGTCATCTCGGGCATCCGCATGTCCGTCACGATCACGTGCACTTCCCGCTGCTCGAGCTGCTTCAGAGCCGCCGGGCCACCGTCGGCATAAACCGCTTTGAAGGGCTTCTTGTGAACGATCCGTTCGATCGTCTTCAGGATACGCTCTTCGTCGTCAACAAACAGCACTGTTCTCTCGTTCATGGATGCGTCCTTTTGCGGAACCCGTGTGAGGTTTCCCGTGGATCGGGATCTTGATGGTGAAGGTCGTCCCCTTGCCCGCTTCGCTCTCGACCGACAGATGACCGCCGTGCTGACGTACGATGATGTCGTACGATATGTGCAGTCCCAAGCCTGTGCCCTGGCCGACGGGCTTGGTCGTGAAGAACGGATCGAATACCCGGTTCAGGTTCTCCGTCGGAATCCCGGGCCCGTCGTCCGCTATGGTGCAGACCACATCGTCCCCTTCCCGATAGGTCCGAATCATGATGTTCCCTGTCGTGTTCCTCTGCTGCAAGCCAATCGCCTGCGCCGCATTGACCAGGATGTTCAGAATCACCTGGTTGATCTCGCCTGAGTTGCACCGAACCTCGGGAATGTCCCCCAGATCGGTGGTCACGCAGGATTTCTCCGTCAGTTCATTGTTCGCGATGGCCAGGGTGGATCGAATCCCCTCGTTCAGATTGAACGACACGACGTCGTGCACCTGGTCGATGCGAGAGAAGGTCCGCAGGTTTCGAACAATGCGCAGCACCCGGTTCATTCCTTCCTGCGAATCATCGAGCAGACTCTCAACGTCGGTGCAGATATGATCGATGTCCAGCTCGCTTCGGATGTCCTGGATCGCACGGGCGTGTTCCTCGAACAGCGCATTTCCGGTCTGCGCCATTTCCTGGATGTGCCGGTCGTAGACCCCCAGGAACTCGATCAGACTGGTGACATACTCCTGAAGGGCATGCGAGTTGCCGACCACGTAGCACATGGGATTGTTGATCTCGTGGGCGATGCCAGCCGCCAACTGCCCGATGGACGCCATCTTCTCGCTCTGGACCAGGTACCTCTGCGTCTCTCGAAGCCGGCGATTGGTCTCCTCCATCTCCGCGTTGGCCGCCCGCAACCGTTCTTCATTCTGGGTTCTCTCGGTGAAATCCTCGAAGACGCACAGGATACCGTCCGCCTGCTGGTAATCGTCCTTGACAGGGGTCTTCAGCACTCGGGTGACTCTCTCCTGGCCGTCGACAGGACGCCGCGAGAGGACCTCGATGGTCTCGCCGTGCTCGATCACGCTGCGGTCGCTGGTCACATACCGATCCGCCACTTCCCGCGGGTACAGGTCGTACTCGTTCCGGCCGATGATCTGCTCGACGGTGCGATGAAGGCTCTCGGCATACTTCTCATTGCAGTAGAGAATCCTGGAGTCCCTGTCCTTGAGCACGACCTTCTGCGGCAGGTTCGTGATGAGAGTCTTGAAGATCTGCTCGCTCCTTCGGGACTTCTCCACTTCCTGGCGCAGACGCCTGCCCGATTCCAGCAGGGAATTCTCGTATCGGATCAGCTTCCGCGAGAACCGATGCGAAACGCCGGTCGCAATCACAGCCATCACCAGGGTGATCACCAGCGTGAACCACAGCAGCAGACCCATGATGTGATGCATATTCGCCCTGGCCGTTTCCACCTGCGCCGCGACGAGTCCTTCGATGTGGTCGGCATAGGCGCCGGACCCCATCGCCCAGTTCCATGGCGGAAAGAACCGGACATAGGTGACCTTGGGGTATCCCACCTGCGAGGCCTTTCCATCCACCACTCTGGGCCAGTAATACTGGAGCATGCCGGAGCCTTGCTCTACGCAGATATCGCTGATCTCTTCGCCTACGTCCACGGACTGGATTCCTGCGATGGCCGGATGCCCCAAGGGATAAATCTCGCCGCGATAGTAGATTTCCTGGATGCGCTCCAGGTCCACCACGCGGTGCGCCGACTGCCCCACGAAGCTTTTGTCCGGGTGCACCACCATGACTTCGTTGGCCCGATCCGTGCGGTCGATCCGCATCACGAAGACATAGCTATCCTGATTCTGACTGATGGACGCGATGGCTTTCGTGCAGGCGTCCTGCCCAAGGCCTTCGTCGTAGTAGTGGTTGGCGACATCCCAGGCGGCGTCGATGCGCACCTTCAGCTCGTCAACGATCTGCGCCATCTGGATCTGTCGGACTTCAGCTTCCCACGACACGAGCTCCCGCCGCAGCACACTGGACAGACTGAGATACAGAAACAGCCCGCTCACAGCGAGCGGAGACAGGGTGATGATGACCAGGATGTACGGTCTCTTGAACATCGTGCGTCATTCCATCGTCTTACGATTCGGCAAGACCGGATCGGCCGACAGCGGTCCCACGGCGGCGCTGATTCCGGCCGAGGGCACACCGGGCGTCATGTTTCCTGAGGCGGCGCTCCATGATGTCAAGACACCATGGAGTCGGATCCGTGTCCTGGATGTGCGAGCCTGACATCGCTCTCAAGGAGGCATCTTCGTCATGCTCTCAGGTTCAGTCGAAGGCGTATCGACGATGTACTCAAACCCCCAAAAGTACCGAACTGTCATCGACAATGCGGGCACCTTGCGTTGCCCTTCTTCGGCCGTGTCCTCTACCGAGATTTGCGAATAATCCTTATTTTGCCGTTTTCTCAGATACAAAGGACCCCAGACAGGAACGCCGCGTCCGCTTATCGGACACAAAACGCCCGGTCGCACGAACGCGCAGCGGGATTCGCGGCGGCCGCAAGGCGATCCGGCCGCACAAGACAGGACGAAATGCTGGAGCTCTGCTCGTGCCCCCTGCCGGCGTCTCGCATCCACTTTGCGTTCCCTGTCTGTGGCCCATATAATGTCCGACGGTCAATGACTCGATCGACGGGATAGCCTCGGCGCGACGTCGGATATGATACAGGACACAACCATCTTGGACTGCTACACGGACGAACCGGCCGGACTGGGCGTCCCTCCGTTTGTCGGCGTCTGGCCTCGTTATGTCGCCGGCCTTTCCGAGCGGGAGCCGACGTACCTGACCATCGACGATCTGAGGTGGATTCGCTACCTGGAGCACAGGCCCGACGCGGTGATCGACCCGCCGGTCGGCAGAACTCACATCGAGGCGTTGAACCACACGCGCAAGGCCGAAGAGATCCGTCACATCCTCGAAACCACCGAACGGCTCGTCATCATCGCAGGCGTTCAGACGCCGGGCAAGTATCTCAGCGCCCGCCCGGGCACACTGCGAGAGGTCAATAAGCTGCTGACGTCGTTCGCAGTCCGTAAGGTCCTCACGGGCCCCGTCCTGACCGCGGGCACGCAGGTTCGAGGCGGCGTGCGTCCGCAACTGCCCCAGGCGGAAGACTACGAAGAGCTGCGCCCGTTCGTCTTCGACTCCTACGAGGAGCTTCAGCCATTCGCGCTGCGCGGGGCGACGCTGATCGGGCAGATGCCCAACATGCCCAATCGGATCGCAGAGATCGAGACCGGCCGCGGCTGCCCGCGAGAGAAGGGCTGCTCGTTCTGCACCGAGCCGCTCAAGCACGCTGTGCAGTGGCGAAAGGCGCAGCACATCGCGGAGGAGGTCCGGACGCTGATGGATCTGGGCGTGCGGGCCTTCCGGCTGGGCAAGCAATCGTGTATCTACAGCTACGAGGGGGGCGATCCGCCGAAGATCGAGGCGATGCTTTCGGCCCTGGCGACGCTGAAGCCGGCCGTGCTGCACGTCGACAACGCCAACCCGGCCATGGTCGATGAGCGGCGCACCGAGCTGTTTGTCCGATACCTCACGCCGGGCAGCACCGCCGCGATGGGCATCGAATCCTTCGACCCCGAGGTGACGCGTGCCAACAACCTCAACTGCCCATACGAGATGGCCTTCGAGGCCCTTCGGACCATCAATCGAATCGGAGGCGTGCGGGGTGAGAACGGGTGCCACGCCCTGCTGCCCGGCATCAACATCCTGCTCGGCCTGGCGGAGGAGACACCGGAAACCCTGGACCGCAACCTCGCGGCACTGAGGCGAATCGTCGATGAAGGACTGCTCGTCCGGCGGATCAACATCCGGCAGGTCGTGCCCTTCCCTGGAACAGCCCTTTACGAACAAGCCGGGCAACGGTATCTGCGAAGGAACCGTCGATACTATCGTGCCTTCATCGACGAAGTCCGCGAGGAAATCGACAGGCCCATGCTCGAGAGGCTGTTCCCGATCGGGACGGTGCTCAAGGACTTGTGCAGCGAGGTCCACAACGGCGGCACGACTTTCCTGCGACAGATCGGCAGCTATCCGATCCTCGTAGCCGTTGCCGAACGCCTGCCTCTCGGCGAACGGTTCGATGCTCGCGTCACAGGTTATATGCGTCGCAGTCTCACCGCCGAAAGGGTCCGCTGACGCCGACTACGGCCAGACGCCCGCGCGGTGAAGCTGAAGTGTCAATTCGCGAATGCGGTCCTCCGCCTTCTTCGCCCGTTCGGCCGCATCGTCCCGTTCCTTCTGAGTCTCTTGCAGCGAGAGGAACTCCTTGAGCTTGGCGGCCTCCAGGCCGGTGGTCTGGAGCCTGCTGTCCAGCTCCCGCAGCTTCTCGTTGGCAACCGCCACCTGCCCGATCAGCGTATCGCGTTCCTGCTTCAGGGCAGCCAACTCACATCGCACCTGCTCCAGAAGCCGGCCGGTTTCCACCGCCTCCGCACGGAGCGAGGTGTTGTCCTGTCGAGCCGATTCCAGGGTCGCCGCAAGTTCGGAGATGAGTTTGGTCTTGCCGGCGTTGGCCACGGCCAACTCGTCCCTGGCCATAACGTGATGGAGTTGAGGTGCCGCCATCGTCGTACTGAACACGACGATAACGCTCAACGCAATAACCCACCCTTCCAGCACCGACAGGTTCTCTTCCGTCATCATGCCTCGAATCCTAAGCCATCCGGTGTTGCCAGCTTCTCGGTTTCTCTCCTATCGGTCATTTCGCCGGGCGACTGCGGGATTCGGGCAGCCAAAACGCCGGCGTTCTCCTTTCCACCAAGTCACAAGAAGGATGGTGTTGCGTCCGGATGCCATTCAAACCGCCGTTTTCGGGCTGATAAGGGCACTGTCCGGCAGGAGTGAAACATCGAGCGGTTGTCTGTCGCCACGCCGCGGCGAAAGATATCGGACAACACCATCGCTGTGGACGCCCGATAATAGCACCGAGTGCCTCAGACACGACACGGCCCGGGGATTCGTGCCAGACAGACGCTTCACCTGCAGGCTCGGCGTCGGAGCATTGACGCAGCCGCGCAGCAGCAGTATAGTAGTCTCCTCCAGATGCGCCCGTAGCTCAGTAGGATAGAGCACCGGTTTCCTAAACCGAAGGTCGTGCGTTCGAATCGCACCGGGCGTAGTAGAATCCGCGTTTTCGATATCGCCAGTGGGGTTAGCCCCTGCGCTCCGTTGCTGTTCGTTGCATACGATTGGCCGCGTCCGCGCCAAGCGCGGCGCCAAGTCAGAAGACATCGTGACATCGCGTCCGTCCGTTCCCGTCGCCCGCTGGGCTTCGGCTTCCGCCGGCGTGCTCAGGTCGGGCAGCTTCGCTACCGCTTCGGCTTCCTGCCCGCGCAGCGTATGCGTGTATCGACTCATGGTCAAGTTGATGTCACTGTGCCGCATGATTGCTTGGGCAACCTTCGGGTGAACGTCGTTGGCCGCCAGCCAACTCCCGCACGTATGCCGCAGACAATAGAAATCCCGGAAGCGCCCCGCGTCGTCGGTGTAGCTGATACCCGCGTCGGCCAGGTCCAGCCTGAGCATATCGGCCGTCTTCGGCGTCAACCGCTTGTACGTGCCGCCGAACGCTTTGGCGTGTGGCGTCTTGCCGGCGAAGAACGCTTTCAGGGCTTCCGCTGTCTCGGGCCGCAGCGGCACAACGTCTTCGCGCCGCCGCTTGCTGTAGCTGGCAACCACTGTCACCGTCTGCCTGTCCAGATCGAATGACGAAACCTTGAGGCTCGCCAGTTCGCCCCGGCGCAGTCCGGTTTCCGCCGCAACCTGATACAGCATGGCTCTTTCGTTGCCGTCCATGCCGAAGCGGACAGGCCCCCGCCGTGTCGCCTGTAGCAGCCGCCGCATTTCCTCGACTTCCAGATAGGTCCGGTCGTGGCGCCGGTCCGTCCGAACGTTCAACGCTTTCAAGTGGGCAACCGGGCTCTCCAGCGCCCGCCGATTCTCAATCATCCAACGGGCGAATTGCTTGACCGCTTGGAGATATCCGTTGCTCGTCTGAGCAGACAGCCCCTTCGGCCCGCTCCGCAGATCCGCAAGACATCGCTCTACGCGATCGGCGCGAAGGTCGGTCCACGTCGTGAAACCACAAGCGGCAAAGACCTTCTCCGCACGCCGCGCCACTTGACATGCTTGCCCGGGTGTATCGCCCTTGCTCAGAAGGCTCTGGCGGAAGTCTGCCAGGTGCTCACTCAGCCGCTTGCCGGCAGCGGACCGCGTGCCGTCCAGCAGATCGAAGCGCGTCAGTCGGTCCAGCAGCTTGCCGGAAGCCCGCTCCAGCCATCGCGATAACTCGCGGCCCGGCTGTTCGTGGTTCATCCGGCAGACCACAAGACTTTCGATCCTGCGCCCCAGGGCCAAAGAGGCCGCCTTCTCAGGGAAGGCCGGAAAACGCCGGGAAAGCCCCCTGTGGTCCTTGACCTCGATCCACCAGCGCGACCCCTCGCGCCGTTCACCGCTTCCCTTGTCTCGATACGTCGGTCGGAAAACACGCATGATGTCACCACCTCTCTGCCACTTGCGGGCCCTCGGGCCACTGACTCAGAAACCTTCGGGCCGCGTCGCGCTCTTCATCGCTCCGGCCCGGTTCGTTGCCCCAGGCCGCCACAATGGCCGCCGCCGGCGTCATGCCCTTGCCGATCGCGCTGAAGTCGATACAGTCGGCCGGCCCGAAGTCGCCGTCCACGTCCTCGGCCTCAACACCGGGCAGCCGTAGCGACTCGACGGGCTCAGTGTGGTCAATCGCGCTGTGCCGCCGTCCGCGTCTGTGAGAATCACCATATCAACCATTCTGTCACCTCGTTTCCCAGAAGGGCCGGCCGGATGGACAGACCGGCCCGGTTCGTTCGCTCACGCGATGGATGTTTCCGCTGCTTCGGCGAAACCGCGCAGCCAAGCCGCGTCTTGTGTGCCGACGGACGGGCCGAACGTCTCGGGGCCCTCCATCGCTGTCATCAGGTGTTCGCGGAAGTCATCCCCAAGCGGAATGTGCTCTTCGCAGACGATGGTCAGCAGATCAAAGAAGCGAATCCAAGTCTTGATTTCGTCGGGCAGGCCGCCGAAGATACTCAGCAGTTTCTCTGCCGCTTCGCAGCGGCGCTCCAGCGTTGTGACTTCCGCTGCCTCAGTGGTGTTAGGTGTGGGTTCGATACGTTCCATTGTTGCACCCCTTCAAATAGGTGGGCCCGGGACTTAATGACGCCGTATCGCGGCGCGGCCAGCCTTGCGGACAGACCTTACCCGGGCCCAGAAGTTTGGAATTGAGAATCAGGTTTGGTGCGATACGTTCCATGATCGCCATTCTACCGCCGACCGGCGCCCCGTCAAGCCCCTTTTTCTCTTTCCTGCGTTGTGCCAGACCGCCGCTGGCCGCCGATCTCGGCCCGGCCTGACCCGTAGGACCCCCAGAAACGCTCCCAGGCGCCCGATTGTCAAGGTCCAGTTTGGTTCGATTCCTGCCCGGCCCAGCGTTCGCGGTGTGGGCAGCGGGCCAAAACCCAGCGCTCCAAATCGAAGCGGCTCCACAGCAGCCGCCGCCCCAGCTTGATCGGTTCGGGCCCAAGCTGGCCGGTCGTGTGCAGCGTCCAGAAGAAGCGGGCCCCGATCCCCAGCAGCCCCGCCGCCCGCTCAGCCGACAGCAGCAGCGGCCCGCCGCCGTCGTGGCCGCCGCACTGGCACGCGCCGATCGGCGCTTCTCTCTCGGATGTCACGGTGTTCGGCATGATGCCCGCCTACACTCCCACTCCCACCGGGCGCCGGGGGGCATGAAATTCCAACTTGCCATGATACGGCGCACGACAGCGAAACAAGTCTTCGCCCAGACGCTCGACGTTGTGCGTGCTCCGGCAGCGCGGGCAGGTCGGCCAGCCGGCTTTTCTGGACTTCGGCGCTTCGACCGGCTCAGGTGGCGCCGGCTCGGGAATCGCGCCCGTTACCGTGAGGATCTCACGGACTTTGGCCAGCGTAGCCGTGCCGTTGCTGATGGAGCCGAACGTTTGCGCTGCCCGGGCGCGACCGTGCTCGGCCTCTTTGATTGCGAGAGTCGCACGCTCCATCGCGGCCGCCGCCAGTTGGCGCAGCTCGGGTTCGCGGGCCGCCAGGTCGCCCAGGTCCTTGCCGAAGTCCGCCAGGCTTGCGCGCAGCTCCTTCGCCCGCTCGCGTGCCGGCCCGATTTCTTCCAGGGCTTCGCGCGACCCGGCCAGGTCACCGACCGTTTCGAGTCTCTGCGCCTCGCTGTACGCTTCGCGGCCCTCGCGGTCCGCGTGCTCGATGTCACGGATTCGCTGTTCGATTGCGTCGCGCAGCTTTTCGGCGCCGTCGATGAATCGGCGCACCCGTTGTGACAGATCCTCGACGGTTTCGACCGCCGGCAGGTCGCTGGCGATTTCGACCGGGCCGCCCGCCGGCAGGTCGCCGACGATTTCGGCCGGCGCCGGTCCTTCGTCCGCCGTCGGCTCGGCCATCGTGGCCGTGGCATGTTCGGCCGCTTCGGGCCGTTTCTCTCTTTTCGACATCGTTTGTCCCCTTATGAAAAACGCGATGGATGTAGGTTACGCCAGGACCGCCGGCCGGATTTCGACCGCCGCCGCCAGTTCGCCCGCCTCGCGCAGAGCCATGTTCATGGCGATACCGGCGTAGCCCCTCGCTTGCTGATTGTCCTCTCGTTTGGCCCGGTCCAGTTGGTCGGACGCGATGAACGCCCGCCGCCGCGCCGCCCGCAACCGCTCGTTGCTGTCGATTTCGAGACGCTTTTCCAGCGTCTTCCGCCGCTCACGCAACAGACCGGCGTTGCGATTGAGGCCGTTTGCCAGGCTTGCCTGTTCACCGCGTCGAAGACGCTCGATGTCACGCTCCAAGATCGTTCGGCTGTGTGTGTCCAACATATGTCACCTCTCATTTCTTGAAAAGCGGTCCGGGCTTTGACGGGGGCAGCCGCCGCCGCCCGGACCGTGCCAACCCACACGCGTGGGCACGACCAGAGAAAACCACGAATTGACAGCTACGTTCATTCCCGACCCCGAATAGCAAGATTCAACCGCCTGAAGTCCAGCGGGTTCTTGTTGCGACGCTCGACGCGCTCGCCCGGCCGGGCGCCGGCAATCTCGCGTGCCAAGCTCACCGTGCTCGGGCCGGTCCGCTCGGACAGACGCGTCGCGCGTCGAACATAGAGCTTGCCGGTCGGGTTCTGTTGAACTGTCCACGTGTAGCCGCGCAGGCGTTGAAAGTCTTCTTCGTCCAGCGTTACGAACAGTTGACCGCCGACCGGCAGTCGTCGCGTCTTCCCGGGCGAATCGGCCCGCTTTCGACCCGATGTCACTCGCTTTGCCATAAGTCCTTTTCACGTATAAAGTAAGGGCAAAAAATGTTTTCAGATAGGACTGCCCTTTTGCCCGCCTTAGCCCCGTAGGGGGGCCCCCGGGCGGGAAGGACCCGCTGACCCCATGCCCTGGAAACCCCCTGAAAACAGGCGAAAAACGCGGTTTTCGCACAGTGCCAAGACCATGCCCGCGCCCAGGTCCGCGCCGCCCGAGAGGCGCCCCGACCATGCCGCCGATCCTGCCCGACGGCCCGCTTGACACGATTTGCAAAACGCCGATGTCACTGTGTTCGGTCACTTGCGCAGCCCCCCGAGAAACCGCCGCGTGGCCTCGTTGCCATCGACCACCAGCCGATCGCGCAGTCGCCGCCGCTCGGCAACCGATGTCACGGACGCAGGGATAGGCGCCAGGCCCGCTGGCGTGGCCGATCTCGGCCGGGCCGGTGTCGTCGCCCCCGTCGTCGTGTTCGTGGCGCAGCGGCCCGCCTGTGGCTCTGGTTTGCATGGTACGGAAGACCCTTCGGCCTTCGGCGTTTTGATCCACGGTCGGACAACGGCCCAGGTGTAGCAGACCACTCCGCAGGCGCTACATCGTCGCGACGGTCCACGGACCACCCATCCCAGGTGAAGCAGCTCGCTCAGGGTCCGCGCAGCCACATAGCGATCAATCCCGGTTCGCTGCGACAGTTCAGCCGATGTCACGAACGGATGTTGTTGCAGGGCCCGAGTAACCTCGATCCGCCGCCGACTGCCCCGCCCGGTCTTGGCTACGCGGTCCGCCGCCTGGAAGCTGCCGACGCTATCGGTGTTCCGGCTCAGCGGCTCCATCGCCTTGACCGCCGCATAACTGGCCGCGTGCCGCTCGGGCTTGTCGGGATTGAACAGCATCAGTTGTGGGGAAGGTTCGCTCGGCATGTCACCCGGCCCCCCTCGCAAGGCGACCGCTGCGCCGGGCGTCCATGTGTTTGCCCCACTGGAAACGCCAGTACTTCTCAGGGCTCCCGCCATTGGCGTAGTGCCGCTTCCGCTGGCGTCCTATCCGCACCGCGTCGGCCTTACCCTTGCCGATGATCTCGTCAAGCTGCGAAGGTGACAGCCCGGCGTCCACCGCCGCCAACAAGGCCGCCCGGAAGTTGCCCAGCTCCCTCCGGCCGTCCAGGGTGTCACGGTCCATCGGGCATTGCAGCAGGGCGAAGATCTCCCCGGCGAAGTCATCGGCGCCCAAGGCGTAGCCGCGTGCCAGGCCATCGACCGCCCGGGGCAGGGCGTCGGCAAGCCGGACGATCTCGGGGCCGCGCGTATCACGCGGGGGGGCTTGCGCCTTGGGCGCAGTTGCCCCCCTCAGCGTGTTCTCTGGTGGCTTCCCTGGCATGGCATTCGATTCACCTACAGCAGAGTCAGTTGCCATGCCAGTAGATTCGTCTACAGTGGAGTCAATTGCCATGCCATTAACTTCTATTCTTGAAGGCTCCGGGATTTTTCCAGAAGTTTCCGGATTTTTCTGGAAAGCGGATTTCTGGCGTCCGGTTCTCGGCTTCTTCTTGCCCTTGGCTTTGGGGGGTTTCTTGCCGCTGGCGTTCTCGTCTTTCGACTCCTCGGGGACCGGCTCCAGCTCCTCGCGTCGCTTGTTCCAGTCGGGCTCCCGGACAATGCGAATCAGCCCAACATCCAGCACGCCAAGCACAATGTCACGCGCTTGCGATTCATCACAATAGAGAATCTGTCCGGCGATTTCTGACAGATTGGCCGCCCGGCTTTGATCGTTCGTCAAGAAACCTCGATAGGCAGGCGTGTGCCGACCGCCTTCCCGGAGAAACCGCCCCCAGCCGCCTTCCAGCAGCAGGCCATCCGGCCGCCGCGTCAACTTGTCCAGGCGCCTCATGTAGCAGGCCGACGGTTCGTCGTTCGCGCCGCCATACCACTTGGAATATAAAACCGGGCTTTTCCGAACGGGCTTGTTCGATCCTTCGCGAATCTCGAATGTCTGAGCATAGTCGGCAATCTCTACAATCCAGCCGTGGCCCAGGCCGGCCAGCGGGTCCGCGTCACTCGGCTTCCCTGCCTTCGATCGCGCCCGCGTCATGGCGTCACCCCCTCACTCAGACCCTCGCAGGCCGCCCGCTGAGCCAGGGCCTTTTCAACGGCGTGGGGATTGAAGAGCAGCCGACCGCGTGCGTCAACGTGAGGAAGTCGGCCGGCGCGCGCCTCTTCGCTCAGCCATTCAACCGGCACGCGAAGGGCTCGGGCCATGCGATACACAGTAACAAGTTGTGGCGTTGTGTTCGTCATACCGCGCAGATTCTACGCGGCACGCTTTGTCCGTAGGGGCCAATCAAGGGCTAATTAAGGTCGCCGAAGGGCGCGGAAGGTCGGGCGTCTATGCTTGCACTCTCGCTTTGCCGGCTTGGGTTATCCTGACCCCGGATCGTTTAGAAATCCGCTCCACAAGGCCCTTATCACGCAGTCGATTCACTCTGCCCTTGATCGTTGTAGGGGACCGCTCGATTTCTTTTGTCGCCAGAGACTTCCGAATCTGTTCATTGGTCGCCAGCGTTTCCCGTTCGTCCAACACAAACAGAATCTCAAGCTCATCATCATCCAGCGGCACAGGGCTTCCCTCAGCCAGGCCCGCTCCGTTGGGTTCTTTCTGTGCCGGGGCCAGCGCATCGGCCAGGGCCCGCAGTTTGGCCGGCGCCCCCTCGATGTCACAGTCGGCAAAGCGATACCCCGGCGCCCCGCTCCGGCGAATCGACAGGAACACCAGCCAGCGCAGCGCGGCCCTCAAGGTGTCATGCAGCGACCGGGCCGCCTCATCCTCGGGCGCTTTGTACGTCAACCGAAGGAGACCCTTCTTTCGCGGATCGGATCTCGGCGCGCCCTGATAGTCCAGCCCAACCACAGCCTTGTTGGCCCGCTCTCGGCACTCCGTCAACAGGTCGCTTACTGTCAATCGCCCGTCGTCCGACCGGCCCAACCCATACAATTCAAGATCATCGGCCAACCGCCGTAGGTCACCGGCCAGCCCGAGAAGCTCAGCATCCGTCGGCGGTTTGGGCAGGTCGGGTTTCGATGTCTTGGCCTTGCGGGCCGTCTTTGGCGTGCTCTTCGATTTGGTCTTTCCCATCGGTCCACCTACTTTCAGGCCCAGCCGGCCGCTGGCGTAGGTGGGGGCCAGCGGTCCAAGCCGGGCGTGTTTCGTCTACGGGCCGTCGCCCGCAAACGCGCTTCTATCATCTTCGGCACGGCGTGTCAAACCGGCCCGGCGTTGCGCCTGCCGCCCGCTGGCAGGCGATCCCGCCCCCGTCCGACCCTCGGGCCGCCTCGGGCGTCCAGCGTTGCCCCAGGGCCGCTTAGGACCCGGCCCCGTGGCACAAATCGAATCGGGCGCCCGTGGTCAACGTCACCCGCGTAAAGACGGACGCGGGCCAGCCGCTCCGATCCATCAGAATCCCAAAACGCACAGGGCAGGCCCGGCGCATCATCCGGGCCAGGCCCTTCGCCCGCTGCCGCGCGCAGCTCGGTTTCCGTGTCGGTCGTCTCGGGCAGGTCATCCAGACGGACCGCCGCCCACTTGTCCAGGTCCGCCGCCTCGCGTTCCTCTGCCTGCCGATGGGCCGCCCGCTCGCGTGCCGCTGCCTGCCTTGCCGCCGCCCGTTCGGCCGCTTCCGCCGCACGTCGCCGCCGCTCCCCGCACTGTTCGCAGTAGTGCGGGTCCGTCGTGTCGCGCTTCGCCGCCGCCCATCTGCCGAAGACTGCACCGCAAGCCAGACAACCGTTGACGCCATCGCTGCCATCCATGCCCCCAGTATACCGCCGCCGCGCCGCCTTGTCGGTCAGGCTCCGGCAATGCGCAGAATCGCCGCCCGGATCTCCGCAGAAAGCTTCGGCCAGCGGTCTATCAGTTCGGCCAAATCGGGGTGTTTTTCAGCGGTCCGCGCCAAGCGCAGCGCCAAGTCAGTTTCCGGCCTTCGCGTAACCTCTTTGGTGCAAAGGCACTTACGATTTCCGGGTTTCGGTTTCCTAAACCGGGGGTCACAGGTTCGAATCCTGTCGGGCGTAGTCGCCGGAATATGCGCGAGCCTGCGTCAGGTGGCAATCTGCCGTTTCGTGGTGAAGAACAGCACTCTCGCAACAGGTGGCCAGCGACCCGGTGGAGGGTATGGGCGAGCGGCGTGCAGAGGTTGCGCCACATTCTGTGCCGCGCGTATGGACTGCTCGTGCCGGAGAGCTTTGGAGAAAGAAATCCTCTCGAAATCACATGCTCAGAGGATGCCTGCGGTTCTCCAGCGGCAGTCGGACAGGCGCCTTGAGCCGGTGCGATTCGTACACCGCCAGAATCATCTCCAGTGCCGCCCGTCCATCGTACATACTGCCTTTGGGCTGGGTGTCGGTCTCGATGGCTCGAATCAGGTCCAGTGCAATCAGACGATTGCCGTACGCCTGATTCGGATCGCTGAGGGGTTCCGGCTTGTCGACGCCGTCGCTGGATATCCGCTTCCACGGCGCCTTGCTGCGCCCAGGTTGCCAGGATGGGTCCTCCACGTACCAGATCTCAGGCACAGCACCCGTGGTCATCGTGAGAATCCCCCTGCTGCCATAGACCTGAAGGCCATATCGGGCCGAGGCGCCCTGTCGGGCACGATGCGTGGAGAAGTAGCCTGTTGTCATCCCATCGAAGCCGTACATCGCGTGAATCTCGTCTCCGGCGAGGGGACCTATTCCTTCCGCACCGTCGCGAACATCGTCTCTCGTGACAGGATGCCCATCGGACCTCACCTGCGCGAAGCACCATTGTGCGTTGCCCGCGACAAACCGCATCAGATCCATGACGTGAGTCCCGAGCACCATGAGGTCTTCACCGCCGCCACGACGGTCCTCTTTGCCCCGGCCCCGCAACTCGAGAATGTCCCCCAGCGATCCGTCTGCGATCATCTTCTGCGCGTGGGCCAGCGCCGGGCTATAGCGGGTCTGATGGGCAATCGCCAGCTTCAGGTTCCGTTTCTCCAGAGCGGCAATCATCTCGTCCGCCTGTTCGAGAGTCTGACACATCGGCTTTTCGAGAAAGACATGGCAACCCGTCTCGGCGCAGGCCAGCACCATGTCACGATGACAGTCCAGCCAACGAGGGGCCACGCTCACGATTTGCGGCCGCTCCATCTCCAGCATCCGTCGGTAGTCGGAATAGCTTGCCGGGGCACGGAGCCGACGGGCCGCCGCGGCGCAGCCCTCGGGGTCCGGGTCAGCCACTGCCACCACTTCAACCTGGTCCAGGCCATTCCACACAACGTCCAGTCCGTGGCCGTAGTTTCCTTGCCCTGTCCTGCCGATGACTGCCACTCGATACTTCGCCGTTCCCGGCCGGGCAACGCTTCTGCGGCTCGTTGACAAATTGGCCAGTGTGATTGCCGAAGCCGCAATGAAATCCCGCCGTCTCACATGGTGTCTCCTACACAGCCAGCCGTGCGCATTGCCCCCCTGTAGGGCCCTTCGCCTCCCCAATCACAGCAGAAGCCTGTCAGGATCAGATGCCCTTCGGCACCGCCCAATGGCCGGCGCGATACGTACGACGCACCAAGCCGTCGGCCTCGCCGTCCCCGATGATCTGCTCCGTCTGTGGATCGAAGTGAATCACCCGCCCGACGCGCGTGGCAATGGTGCCCAGATGGGCAAGGGTCGCGGACAGGTGGCCGATCTCGATGTCGGCGTTGGGACGCCGGCCCGTCTTGAGGCAGTCGAGGAAATCGCGGTGGTGCAGCGTGCCGTCAAGCCGGCCCTTCATCTGGTCGCGAAGCTCATTGCGAGGCCCGTACAACTGCCAGCCTTCGTGTTTGCCCAGAACCAACAGGCCCTCGGTGCCGTAGAAGGCGTTGCCGTTCTCATAGCCTTCCTGAACGTAGGGCGACCAAAGGCGCTGCTCATACACCAACTGCTTCCTGCGCGTGCCGGCCGTGCCGTATTCGAACACGACGTACTGCGTGTCAGGAAACTGTTGATCGTCCGCAAAGAAATACTTGCCGCCGATCGCGGCGACAGTGTTCGGGTGGGTCTCGACACCCAGGCCCCAACGCGCCAGGTCCATGTCGTGTACACCGTCGTTACCGATGTCGCCCGTCCCGAAAGCCAGGAACCAGCGCCATGACGCGTGCAACAGGTTGCTCTGATACGGCACCATCGGGGCCGGACCTACCCACAGGTCAAAGTCCAGGTGTTGCGGCGGCTCTTCTGGTTGGCGCTTGCCGATATCGCGGCGCAACTGGCTGTTCCACGCCTTTGCGACCAGAACCTCACCAATCGCACCCTCGTGCAACAACTCCATCGCCCGCGCGACGTACGCCGCGCTGCGACTCTGCGTTCCCACCTGGACCGTACGTCCGTAGCGGCGAGCCGCCTCCACCATCAAGCGACCCTCGCGGATGTTGTGAGAACAGGGCTTCTCCACGTAGACGTGCTTGCCCGCCTGGCAGGCCATAATGGTGGCCGGCGCGTGCCAGTGGTCGGGGGTGGCCACGACCACGGCATCCACTTGCTTGTCGTCGAGCACATGGCGCAAGTCCGCGACAGTCTTGGGCGCCCGTCCCGTGGCCTGCTCCACCATGCCGGCTGCCTGATTCATCCGATTGGCATCCGGATCACAGACATAGGCCACCTCGACGTCCTCTTGCGCGGCGAACGATTTGAGCAACCCGGAGCCGTGCCCGCCCGGGCCGATCATCCCCAGCACGATTCTGTCGTTGGCGCCGGCGGCAGGCCGGGAGCCAGGGAGGCCGGCCAGCGCCATGGCAGTCGCCAATGTCCCGGATCGCTTCAACAGGCTTCTGCGACTGAGTCTTTCCATAGCAGCCATTGTTACAGCATCGGCTCCAGAACGCAAGCCTCCGGTATGCGTTTTTCCATCGATGGCAACGCCGCCGCGCACGGTCCGGTGAGAGTTGTTGACAGTTCCGCGTGGAGATGCCGCTCAGGGGAATCTCCGGCATCCGCCGACAATCCCCCGGCGTGGCCGTAGCGTCTCCTGTCATTTGGCGAAACGTCAGCGTCGGCCCGGCGTCAGGCCCCCGATGGGATGGCCGCGTTCGATGTCGTCGATGTAGATCAGGCCGGAACCACCTGGGACAGGATTCGCCCGGTCACCCACGCCAAGATAAATCGCCTGGACGGCGGACAACCCGATGTCTCCGAAGGCCGAGTATGGAATCGCCCACTCCTGCCAGGCGGCGGAGGTAAGGGCGGCGGGGTCCGGATGCATCGCCACCGCGATATGCCCGCCTGTGTCCTCGACGGCAATGTAGAGCGAGCCGGGATCGTTGTCCGGATGCCCGCGCACGAACAGCCGCAACGCATCGGCGCCGTGATCCTGCCACTTCTGCGCGATCGCCATGCTCCGCACCGCCTCCGAGTAGAACGGCGATTCGCTGTTGTTGTACGCAAAGGGCATGGACTGGCCTCCGCTATGGACGATCACCTTCTCGGCATAAGGCGGCTCCATATAACCCACGAGGGAACCGGTCCCGTTCTCCCAGCCGTCCCGCCATATCTCGTAGATGCGCCGGCCGGACTCGTCCGTGTAGCTTTCGAAATCGTCGACGACCGCATATTCGCGAGTGGTGAAGGTCCAGATGTCCCCCTGCCAGAGGCTGGGGCTTCTGGCGTCGTTGCGTTCATCGATCCTCCAGTAATACGGAGTCCCGAAGTTCAGCGCTCCGACGGGATACTCGTTCACGGTCACCGAGCCGAGAAACGCCGCACCGGTGGCGACCATCGGAGCGCTCGGGTTGAAGTGAACATCGTGAACGGCCGCCTCGCGGCCTGCGCTCCAGTGCAGCATCAGATCCACATCGACGCCGGATGCTCCATCGGCCGGTCGGGGGGCGCGCGCCCGCACGGGAATCTGGAGGAGGCGGACCTCGCTGAGGCCGTATTGTCCCGTCATGCCCCACGTGCTGTGGGCGGTCAGTCTGACGTACTTCGCCACGATCCCTCCCATAGCAACCGTGGTATTGGCGACGTAATCCGGTGCGCCTGTCGCCTGCGCCAGTTCGACGTCCTTCCACGCGGTCCACGCGACACCGTCTGTAGAGTACTCGACGGTCACATCCTTGAGCCCGCAACCAAGACCCGATTCGGATGGGTCGTTGTAGTTCCAGATGAGCAGCTCGTGCACTTTGCAGGGCGTGTCGAAGCGATATTGCAGCCATACCGGATCGTTTCCATTCGCAGCGGCCAGCCACATGTCACCGGAAGCGATGGAATGCTCGCCATCCTCGCTGAGCCCGGACCCATTAACGGTGTTGACCGGTCCTGCCCCGTCGTTCGAAATGGCGTTGGTGGTCCCCACGACCTTCCCTATGGGGATCGCATACGCCTCGACCGTGAAGCGCCACAGGTTGCCCTTATAGATGAAACTGTCAAAGGCATTGACCTCGTCGACTCGCCAGTAGTACGTCTGCCCCAGGTCCAGACTGCTGTTGAAGCTGTACGTGGTCGTGCTCCGTCCTTTGCTGAGAAGCACGTTTCTGGGATTGGTCCGGCTCGCACTGTTTACATCGTCGGCGACGGTGCCGAAGTACAGATCGTGCGTCTTGGCGAACAGGCCCGCCTTCCAGCTCAGAGTCACATCCGGCGGCACGTCCGTCGCGCCGTCGGCCGGCTGCGGGACCAGACTGCATCCGACGTTGGCGCGCATGATCTGCCAGATTTCCACCTGACTGATGGCGCGATCGTAGATTCGTACCTCGTCGATGAGGCCGTCCCAGGCGCAGTCGGAACAGCCGTGACCCGAGCCGATCAGGACGGGCAACCCGTTGTCGCTGAACTGGTCGTAGGGGACATCGATGACGGTCTCGGCCCGCAACATGCCGTCGACATAGATCTCAAGAGCCTCACCCGGCCGATAGATGCCGGTGACATGGACCCACCGATCCGTCGGCAACGGCTGTGTGTCATCAACGCGGACAATGTCCGAAGGCCCGGCGGCGACCTGAAACGTCGCCGCGTGTGCCCCGCCGTCGGGACCGGCTTCTATGCTCAGATTCCACGAGCCGCTGTCGATGTCCCCCTGTTTGCTGACGATGCGCCCGTTGTTCTGATTCGACCCATGGAGAAAGACCCAGGCGGTCGCGGTCATCGGCCCGGTGATCTGCAAGTCCGCAGAGTCGCCCGCGTCCACGTAGGAGTCCGCCTGGCCAGGGAAGCGCAGGGCGGCGCCGGCCATGGCGTACCGATCGGGCACCGGATTCACGTTCCCGACAATCGTCCCGTTGTTGCCGTTCCGGCTGGCGTCGGTCGCGTCGCCGTCCAGCGGCCAGTAGCCCGCCAATCCCGCCTGAATGTCGGCGCGAGCCACCGGCAGCAACATGATGACTATGAGGGCAGCCGCAAACACCGTCGAAACCACTCTCTTGGACATGTCCGCACCTCCATACGAATGTACCCACCGAACGGGCACCTTCGATCCGTTCGTCCGGGCCAGGCCGGGATTCCCCTTGGACCTCACAACCGGCGCTCCCGCACACCACCTGCAATGATACCACAATGGCCGTTCGATCTCAATGCTTCTCGTGGTCAACTCGATTGATAGGCTACCAGAGTAGATGCACGGTCCCCTTCTGAGCCGAATCGCGCTCGCTGACCTGCCGTTCCAGGCGAGGTGGTTCAGCATTATGGCTACTCGCCGTGTCGCTGCGAACGCTACCGCGCCAACGACGACGCCTTCAGCGTCTCGAACCGCTACACCGGCCAGACGCTCGACGAGGACACGGGCCTCTACTACTGCGGCGGATCGCTACTACGACTCCGAGCTGGCCCGCTTCATCCAGCCCGACTCGACCGTCCCCGACCCCGAGTTCTCCCAGGCCTACAACCGCTTCGCCTACGTCTACAACAACCCCCTGAAGTTCAGCGACCCCACGGGGCAGAATCCTTTCCTGATCGCCATGATCATGGGCGCCTACATGGGCGGTTTTCGGGGCGCTGCCAAAGGAGGGGTGCAAGGCTTCTTCCAGGGTGCCATTCTTGGTGCCGTGACAGGGGCCATATCCGCAGGCGCTGGCATGGCTGTGGGCCAACTTGCCAGTTGCATCTCATCAACCGTCGGTTCAATCGCAGGCTCCGTAGCGGGCTTTGCCGCATCCTATGGAGTGCGTGGCGCTGTCTCCGGCGACTGGCATTTCACCACAATGGATGCGGTGAACCTCGGAATAGCGATCATCAGTGCCTGCCTCCAGGATCCGCGACCCAGTACAGAAGTACCCGTTGCGCAACAACATGCGGGTGCGCAACAAGCAACGCACGGAACAACTGAGTCAGTAGGCGCAACTGCCTCCAAGAGCGGTGGTTATGCAATCCAAAACGCACCGGACGCATCGAGTTCGGATGCGCAGGTGCGGATCACAATAGAAGGCCATTTGTCTGAGCCGCTCTCAGATGGCGGGGATGTCTTATACACTTCTCGGGTCACAGTTGAGGAATACGTGCCGACTACTGATGGCGGGCTGCGGCAAGTGAGTGTTCATCAGATCGAGTACGCCACATGGCTTGACAATGCACTGTACGCAGCCGGTGGCCTCAAGGACGGCTTCAGGTTCATGGTCTTCGGTGACAAGTCAGCCTTAGCAGGCTATGAGTCATGGGTGACGGACTACTCCACGGTAGCCAGTTACGTGCATGAAGCCACTTCGCTGGCAGCTGGCGGCATTGCCGCCGGAAAGTACGTTGGAAAGAGAATCATCGCCAAGAGCCTTGGCAGAGGGGCATACAAATATGGAGACAACGTTGTACGGCACATGGGTGACGCTTCAGATATCTATCACAATTTCCCGAGACTTGTCGACAAATTGGCAACACCTCGTGATGTCGGAACGATCGTAGGCAATGATGGTGTGAGCCGCATTTCTGTTGAGATATCCGGCAGCATCAACGGCAAACCGGGCACTTTCCACTATATAATTGACAAAGGAGGCGTGATGACACATAGAATGTTCGAAGCTGTGAAATAGAACACACCTTCCATACAGACAAGAGACTGGTGATAGGCTTTTGGAGATATGCGATTGTATCCGTGTCCCTGTTGTCGATTCTTGACGCTTCCAAAGGAGCCACCTGGTACCTTCGACACATGCCCCGTATGTTACTGGGTAGACGACGGCCGCCAATACCGGAATCCATCCGCAACAGGCGGTGCCAACAGGGTCTCCCTTGAAGAAGCGCGGAAGAACTTCCAGATACTCGGTGCTGCGAGTGCGACCGATGTCCAACATGTTCGGCCTCCCGAGGTACACGAGCATCCCCTTGGTGACGTAATTGGAAGAACAATCCCCAACTGCGTGCCAAATCACCTGCTGGCACAGGCACGATCGCTTTCACCAGTTCAACCCTATGAAGTGGGATGGTCGCGAAGTGCAGCCATTGAACTCCTCCAATCGCTCGAAGGAAGCAACATCCCAGTTCTAGGCGCGGACGTCTATAGGTTGGAACATGACATGTTTCGCCCTACATACGTGGGCTGGTCATGTGTCGATCTGAGGACCAGGAAACAAGCAGGTGAGCTCGCGCAGAGTGCATACGCAGCCATGAGCCGTGCAAGAATAATGGAATTGCTGCACTCATTTGCGGATCCGGATGATGGCACCATCTTGTATACGCTTTCGTTCGCGGGGGCCTGATGCTTGTGGGTTCTGTATTGCGGGGGCGATAGGGGTCACATCTCCAATTGCCAATTGCGCGCTTGCCGCCGGCTTGGGTGTGCTCATTACGTTGTGCGGCGGGGCAACAACCGGCGGGAGGTGTTCTTCGTCGAAGGGTCTGGAGAGGGACAGCCACCTGTTCTTGAGGAGCGGATCGTGACACAGCAACATGCTCATTGACAAGAGCATAGACAGCAGACCGTGCGCGCATGCTAGGGCTGCGGTATAGCCGCCGTCGATTGCGGGAGCGGTATGGGCAGCGAAGCTGCTATGGCCTCCGCGCCTTCGGCGACACAGACCTCTGGCGGCAGATGGTTCCATTGGTGCTGGCGGTGTTCCTCTCGTCGAATCCGCAGGCGGTGTACGCCGGGACGGCGACGTACGATCCGGTGTTCTACTACTACCATCCGGACCACTTGGGCTCGGCCCAACTGATGACCGACCGGGCGGGCGAGGTGGTTCAGCACTATGGCTACTCGCCCTATGGGTGCGAACGCTACCGCGCCAACGACGCCGCCTTTGGCGTCTCGAATCGCTACACGGGCCAGACCCTCGACGAGGACACGGGCCTCTACTACTATGGCGCCCGCTACTACGACCCCGAGCTGGCCCGCTTCATCCAGCCCGACTCGACCGTCCCCGACCCCGAGTTCTCCCAGGCCTACAACCGCTACGCCTACGTCTACAACAACCCCCTGAAGTTCAGCGACCCCACGGGGCAGAATCCTTTCCTGATCGCCATGATCATGGGCGCCTACATGGGCGGTTTTCAGGGCGCTGCCAAAGGAGGGGTGCAAGGCTTCTTCCAGGGTGCCATTCTTGGTGCCGTGACAGGGGCCATATCCGCAGGCGCTGGCATGGCTGTGGGCCAACTTGCCAGTTGCATCTCATCAACCGTCGGTGCGGTTGCAGGCTCCGTCGCCGGTTTTGCCGCATCCTATGGAGTGCGCGGAGCCGTCTCAGGCGACTGGCATTTCACCACGATGGATGCGGTAAACCTCGCGATAGCAGTCTTCAGCGCGTGCCTGGAAGATCCCCGGCCCGGGGCCGAAGCGACCTTGGGTGAAAGCAACGGCAAACAACTGGAAAAGAGTAGCGGGGACACGGGTGGGGGCGGTGCCACTACTGAGAAGAGAGATGTCATAGTCTTTGTGAACGAGAACATCCAAAATGTGGGCATGGGATCTGGGTCTGTTCTGAGCCAGAAACAGGCGCTCAAGATCGGGGAGGCCATAGCGGGAAAGGGTAATCACGGGAGCGTATACACATTTGAAACGCCGGCCGATATCAGTGCTCGCTTGAAAGACCTGAAATTGGACAAAACTGCAGATGTCGCAGTTGTTGCGCACGGGAAGCCAAATGGAAAAGTATACTATGACGTGGGTGCTGCATTTGAAGATGCGCACTGGACCGGGATAGCATCCCATCTACCTGATACGAGCCGGATTCACCTGATATCCTGTTACACGGCGGCGGGCAAAGAGGGTATTGGAGCACTTGCGAGATGGAGTGCGAAGACAGGTAAGACGTTCACCGGATACACCGTGAAGCTGAGGTACACCTGGCGAGACCCACACTTCAGAATGGTAGGCGACGGTCGTCTTCGGGTTGCGTTTCCGCTGGGAAACGGAGATACTGGCGCAGGAGAATTCAAGAAATCGATCAAGTACTTCTGGGATTTGTACAAGAAGTAGCAGCGAGGTCGACAAACGTGCTTCAGACGTACACGCTCGGACGACGCGGAGGTCACATGATGTTGAGAACATGCGATGTGCGCTCGAATACGCATACTCTCGGAGTGCTTTTTCGCTTCATATTGAACGCCGTCACTATCTACACCATGACGAATGTCGGAGGATGCCGTTCCACACACGGAGTGCAGATGGCTGCTGAGAAGTTGAGAAGTGCCACGCGCGTGCAGCTGCTTCCCCACACGAACCTGTTCGAGTCTCTCACATGCGATGCTGGTGCGTCTGTTCCCGTAGACCAATTGGACAACATGGGCATCCCCAGCAGCGCGAGCATAACGGATGCGACTTCCATCAGGCATTTGGCGCGGTTACTGGAAAATGGTGGGTTCGAGAGAGTTTTCTCATCCTACCCGAGAACGACGTCGTCAATGACCGTGGTTGTCTACGAAAACGACAAGACCGTAGGCTCCTTTGAGATGAACGGTGACACGGTTCTCGTTCCGGGTTTCGGAGTGTTTCGGTGCAAGCAACAGGCGCAAAAGATCTGCCACGAGCTTCGGCGAATCCTACCTTATGGCCAGAAGATAGAGAACGCCATGGGCCGTTGCCGGAATCTAAGTCTTGCTGCAACGACACTCCAAGTGTATGTGTTAGGTCGAAATCATCCCATTTCGTATGACAGAGACAAGTGGTGTGATGCAATTCTGAAGTTCGCCTCGACGCATGTCGATGAGACAGGCGCGAGTTTCCAGAGGCAGTCAGATCCTTTGTTCGATGTTGAAGCCTCCGTCCAGATGGCCCGAGAATACGCCACTGAGGTTGAGAAGGTGCTGGCGCCCGATTCCGATGGACGTCGCCAATGCCCGATGGCACTCAATTCTCAGTACAGGCAAGATGCGCCAGGAGATGCCATACTAATCTTCGAAACGGATCCCGGCTGGAACAAGGTCGGAGGTCCGGAGATGCTGTCGAGTCACCTTAGCGAGCCCGACGGGTGTTTCGTATATCTGAAGGACCACGGTGTCAGGTTCATCACTCGCGAACAGGTTACGCAGATCAAGCACCTTGCCCAAGCAGCACGTGAGGAAGGGCAATTGCTCGAATTCCGCTATTCGACTTTTCTCAAAGTCCTCGATAGTGGTGGCGACAAATAGGCCAGGAGGTCTGCAGGGCAGATAGGGGTCACATCTCCAATTACCGATCATAGGTCTAACGCCGGCGTGGGTGTGCCCAGTGCACTGTCCAGCGGGGTAACAACCGGCAGGACATGTTCCTCGTCGATGACGAGCGGCGGGGAAACGGCAGTGGATAAGCCATTGTCGGCGTCTGGCTGAGATGGCGAGGGAGCGGGCGCTGAGAAGATCGAAAAGAAGAGCCGATTCTTTCGGATTTTTGCGTCCACATTCGGTGTACGGGACACGCTGTCATAATAGAAGGCGGCCGGCGAGGCCCGCCGAAGCGGCGTGACGTGCAATATCGAGGGCCACAGCCATGACGGGGAGGGAACCGAGGGGGGACGAATCCCACGCATCGCAAGCATCGCAGTCGGCCTATTGGGCCAAGTTGTACGAGCAGTGCCATCGGCAACTGCGGGCGTACTTTGCCCGAAACGTCCGATGTGCCCACGACGCGGACGACCTGGTGCAGGAGGTCTTCGCCAGCCTCCTCCTGCGCGGCGGCCGGCTGCAAGAGCCTATGTGCCTTTGGTGCCGGCGGGCGCCAGTTGGGCGAGCAATTCAATCGCCGCATCGGCCATCCGCTCGCCGCCGCCCGGCGCCACCCGCGAGTTGACCGTCTCGTAGCTGCCTTCGGCGAACGCCTTGCGAGTCGGGATGTAGCCCGGGGCATCCTGGCACAACTCGATGACCAGCGTGGTGGCGAACGGGCTGGCCTGCTTGATCGCCAGACCCAGATCGACGAAGACCTCGCCCGGCAGACCGACCACGGCGATCTCGTCGCTGAGCCGGAAGACCTGGACCTCCAGCGGCAGCGTGGGACCGCCCCGCCACTGGAGAGCGAGAATCTTGTACGCGCGGACCTGGTCGAGGAACGGAAGCTCCTGGGTGCCGACTTTGTGGATGTCGCGTCGGGCCTGCTCGATCTCGTCGGCGGTGAACGTCTGCAACGGCGCCTCGACGACCGCCCTCGCAACGGCCAGCGACGGGGCCTTGGCAGCCTTCAGGCCCGCCAGCGCATCGACGACGGTCTGCGCCAGCGTGCGGCCAATCTCGTCGGTCTTCAGACGCTCCTGGCGAGTGACGTCGATGTGATTGATGTCGCCACAGGTGCCCGTGCCGAAAAGCAGCGTGAACTCGCCGCCCAGCGTCTGCCGCAATTCCTGCTCCAGATAGTACGGATAATCGGCGGCGTACTGCGTGCCCCCTACGGTGTCCAGGTGCAGGGCGAAATTGACCAAGCCGGCCAGGGCTTCGTTGCGGTCGGCCGTACGGAACAGGACGACGCCGACCGATGGATCGATCGGGCCGGCGGCGCGAACGATGTCCGGATTCAGCACGCCGGGATTGAAACGCACCGTCCCATCCTTCATGTGAAAGCGGCGGTTGAAGGAAAGCCCCTGCTGCTGAGCAATGCCGGCCTCCACACGCACCGGACGGACCGCTGAGTCGGCCTGGCGGATCGCCTGCACGATACGTTCCGCCAACATCGCTGAATAGTCCGCGCTCTCGCAGGGGTCCTGCCCGCTCTTGGCTAAGGCCTGTTCGTGGAAATGATTGCGAAGAGTGCCCCAGTAGAGCGGTCCGGTGTGGCTGTGTGTCGCTGCCAGGAGGATGTTCGCGGCAGGAATGCCGGTCATGGATTCGGCCCGCTGACGTGCCGCCCTGGACACATCGGGAGACAGCCCGATGATGTCGCAGAAGACCATGGCGGCCTTCGTCGCACCCTGGCGCATCACGATCGCCTTGGCATGAAGCGGATTGGACACGCCTTCGCTGAGGCGCTCGTGGAAGTAGCCGCTCATGCGGTAGCCCAAGGGCGGTGTAATATCCACAACGCCCACCCCTACCTCCAGGGAGTCGCGGCGTGCAGCATGGTCGGCCCGTTGCGACTTCTGCCCGGTGAGTTCTTCGAGGAAGCGACGCGCCTTTTTGGCCTCTTCGAGCGTGTGCGGCAGATCACCCGGGTCGAGACATTCGACGACCAGAGGCCCGCCTTCGAATCCGCCGGCGTTCAGCAGGGCAAAGACGACACGGAAATCGACCTGCCCCGTGCCCGGCGTCACCAGGACGTCCTTCGGGTGACGATAGTCTTTCACGCACATGCCGCTGACAAGGCCGTTCACCGACGGCGCGTCCACTACCGGGCTCAGCTCGCCGTTGGAGTAATAGTAGATATTGCCCGGATCGTACCAGATGCGGAAGTTCTTGTGGCCGATCGACTCGATGGTCCCGCGACACTGCGGGCCCGTGGCATTGAGCCCACCGTGCGGCTTGATGCTGATACCGATGCCCCGCTCGGCCGCATAGTCGCAGCATTCGGCAATGGCCTTGTAGTAGGCGTCGTAGAGCTTGCGGTCGCCGGTGCCGCCCATGAGCAGGTTCGTCGAACCGCAGGCAGCGCAGTTGTCGATCAGCTTCCGGAGTCCCTCGATGCCCGCCTCCAGCGACCGGGCCACCGGGATATCCCCTCCGTAAACCGAGACCACCTTCAGACCGCGACGCCGGACCTCGTCCCCGACGTGCAACGCCTCTTCGATCGGCGTGGCCACCGAGATCACCAGGTGCGTCTCGGACTTCGTCGTCATCAGCCCGACGTACTCGTACCCCGCCTCGGCAATCGCGTCCAATGCCACGCGGTAGTCATACTGGTCCCACGGGCGTGTGTAGCAGCCGATCTGCCAGCGGGGCTTGTTCGTCTGTGCGTGCAGGACCTCGACGTTGGCCAGCGTCCAGCCTGCGGCGCCGATCTGGACCGCCTGAGTCAGGAACCCACGACGCGAAAGTGTGTCCATCGACGGATTCTCATTCTGTCTGCGTGTCTTCATAGTCTCATACTCTCCAGAGAAGATCACCCTTCGCGGATTTCACGCTTCTGCGCGTCGTAAATCATGCGTTTGCCGGTGTCGAAGGCGCGAACAGCCATCAGGCAGGCGACCGCATGTTGATATCCGGCATCGATCGATGCGTTCGGCGTCTGCCGCGACCGCAGGCACTGGAGCCAGTTGAGGAAGTGCTCCGGCTGTGGCACGTCCTCGACGGGATTGCGGCCCCGGATCTCGCCCATGCGTTTGCCGCCGCCTTCGGCGCTCAGGACGGGCGCAGTCCAGGTCACCATGTCCAGCACGCCCTGGTCCCCGAAGATCTTGAAGCTGTTGCCGCTGCCGTTGCCGAAGTTGGTCGAGTAGCTGACCATGAAGCCCTCGGGATAAATCCAGAGCGCCTGAACGTGGTCGGGACAGGTGAACTTGTGCTCGTCCTTCCAGACGAAGGTTCCGCCCAGGCTTACGCAGCTCGTGGGGAAGGTCGCACCGGTGATGTAGTGGACCAGGTCGATGAAATGGCTACCGAGCCCACAGACGGGACCGTCGGAGAAATCGCGATAGCCATACCAGCCGGAGTAGAGCACCGGATCGAAAGGCCGGGAAGGCCGGTCCAGCAGGAACTCCTTCCAGTCCACGTCCTGCTCCTTCACGTCCTTGACGTAAGAATACCAGTAGGGTCGTTCGGCGTTGCGGCATTGCTCGATTCGCCCCACGGCGCCGAGAACGCCCGAGCGGTACACTTTCCGGCAGCCGGCAAAGCTCGGCAGGCTGCGCAACTGAGTGCCGACCTGGGCGACGATCTTGGCCTTCTTGACGGCGTCGTACGCATCGCACAGCCGGTCCATGCGCATCGCCAGCGGCTTCTCGCAGTAGACATCCTTGCCGGCTTCGGCAACCGCCTTGAGGTGGGTAGTATGCTGATGGTCGCAGGAGGCGATCATCACGGCGTCGACGTCGTCGAGTGCGACCAGATCGCGGTACGAAACGAATTGCCGGGCCGGCCGGCCGTACCACTCGGCAGCCTGGGCCGACGCGACCTCGCGGCGGACGCGCCAGGGATCGCAAACCGCGGTGATCTCGATATTCTGCTCCTTGGCGTAGGCGTGAACCCCCTTCATGTGCGCGTTGACGCCACGGTCGCCGCAACCGATGATCCCGATGGAGATGCGGTCGTTGGCGCCGATGATGCGGGAGTAGCTCGCGGCGGGGAAGGCCAGGGCGGCGCCTCCAACCACGCTGCTTTTCAGGAATGTGCGACGAGAGAGGGACTGCTTCATGTTCGTGCCTCCTTCAGGGCCGGGCAGGCCGCAACGGCGGTCCCGCCTGTCACATGGACACTGTTTTGAGCACTGCACATACGAACCGCTGCGATTATACCCGGTCCCGCCGGCGGCGACAATCTCCGATGATTCCGGGCCCGAGCATGTTGATCCGGGCGGACCGAGTTGTTAGAATAGGGTTTGTGAGGTGTTCCGGCCTGCGTGCAGCGTGCGAGAAGGCGGAAAGGCGGATGGTCAGTGACCATTTCAATGAGGATCAAGACAATGCGCTCTCCTTTGCGAATTGCCCTTGCTGCGATGGCGGCAGTCCTATCTCTTGGTGGCCTGGGCGCGGCGGGCGCCTCCGTGCGGATCAACGAGATCATGGCGGCCAATAGCAGCACCATCAAGGACCCCCAGAACCAGTTTGACGACTGGATCGAGATCCACAACTATGGGGATGCTCCCTTCAACTTGGCAGGCATGTATCTGAGCGATGACGCCGATGAACCGGCCAAGTGGCCGATTCCCACGGACGCTCCGGCCGCGACGACAATCGAGGCCGGCGGGTTCCTGATCGTATGGGCCGACGCAGACACGGCCGATCCCGGGCTTCACGCCGGCTTCAAGCTGAGCGCCAACAAGGGAGAGGTGCTCCTCATCGAAGGCGACGGGACGACTCTGATCGATCGTGTCGAATATCCCGAGCAGACTCCCGACATCTCATACGGCCGGTCGCCCGACACCGTGGAGGACTGGCGGTTCATGGGCACACCGACCCCCGGCACTGCCAACAGCGAGGCCTATCTGGGCGTCGTGGCCGACACGAAGTTCAGCCGTGATCGCGGCTTCTACGAGGAACCGTTCGAAGTGACGCTGTCGTGCAAGACGCCGGACGCGGTCATCTACTACTCTCTCGACGGCAGCGAGCCGATCATCCAGAGAGGACGCGCCACCTTCGGCCAGATCTACAGAGAGCCGATCCGGATCACCGCCACGACGTGCCTGCGCGCCCAGGCGACCAAGGCCGGCTGGCAGTCGAGCAACATCGACACCCAGAGCTACATCTTCCTCGACAACGTCGTCACGCAGCCGATGTACATCGCCGGCTTTCCCGCGATGTGGGGTTCAACCGGGGCCGACTATCAGATGGACCCCCGCGTGGTCAACAACCCGCTCTATCGCGATGAGCTGATCGACGATCTCAAGGCGATCGACTCGCTGTCGATCGTGATGAGCGTGGACGATCTCTTCGGTCAAAACGGAATCTACTCGAATCCTAGCGCCCAGGGAGATCGCTCAGAGCGTCCAGCGTCCGTGGAACTCATCCGGCCCGACAGCAGCGACGGATTCCACGTCAACTGCGCCGCCCGCATCTATGGAGACGTGGGCCGTCGCGAGGACAAGAAATCGTTCCGGCTCCTCTTCAAAGGGATCTACGGCGCCGCCAAGCTGAAGTATCCGCTGTTCGGCCCTGAGGCCACGGACGAATTCGATTCGCTCATCCTGCGGGCCGAGTTCAATGATGGATGGCAATGGAGCGGCGCCCCGGGCCAGCCTCAGTACGCCCGCGACGAGTTCATGCGTCGCACGCAACTGGCCCTGGGCGCGATGGGCTCACACGGGACCCACGTCCATCTTTACCTCAACGGCGTGTACTGGGGCCTGTACAACCTCGTGGAACGGCCGGACGCCGGCTTCGGGGCCGCCTACTTCGACTGCGACAGCAACGAATGGGACGGTCTGAACTCCGGCGCGCCCACGAATGCCGGCAGCGATACCGCCCGCAGCACGCGTGCAACAAACGCCTGGTACACAATGACGGCGCTGGCCCAGGATGTGGCGAGTGCGTCTACCGAAGAAGAACGAACGGCAGCGTACTACGCCCTTCAGGGCAAGTACGCGGACGGAACCGACGATCCCGAGACGGCCTCGTACGTGGACATCGACCACTATATCGGCTACATGATCGCCAACCTCTACGGGGGCAACAGCGATTGGCCACACAAGAACTATTACGTCGGACGGGAGAACACGCCTGACAGCACGGGGTTCAAGTTCTTCACGTGGGATGCCGAGTGGACGCTCAATCTGGGTTGCAGCATCTACACGAATCAGATCGGCAACGGCAGCGGCGTCGCGGCCCCCTTCCAGTACCTGCGCGCCAGCGGGGAATTCCGCCTGCGATTTGCCGACCACGTCCACAGGGCCTTCTTTAACCACGGACCTCTGTACGTCGATTCGGGCAATCCCGCCTGGGACCCGGCTCATCCCGAGCGCAACGCGCCGGCCGCAAGGTACATGGAGATCATCGACGTGATCGAAGGCCCGATCGCCGCCGAATCCGCGCGGTGGGGAGACCAGCACCGCTCCAGTCCCTACACGCGAGAAGTCGAGTGGCGCAACGAGTTGAACAGCCTCCTGACGGGATGGTTTCCGCAGCGCTCGCGCATCGCACTGGATCAGTTCCGCAGCGCCGGCTTGTATCCGAACGTGGCGGCTCCGGTTTTCTATATCAATGGCGCCTATCAGCACGGTGGACGAGCCGCGACCGGTGACATGCTGACCATCAGCAGCGCCGCAGGTACGGCCTGGTACACCGTGGACGGCAGTGATCCACGAAACCCCAGCCAGGGCGTACCCCAGGGCGGCACGGGCGTTCTCGTGGCGGAAGAGGCACCCAAGCGCGTGCTCGTTCCGACCGGACCGATCGACGAGGCCTGGCGCAGCGACGTCGGCTTTGACGATTCGGACTGGACCGGCGGGGCCGGAGGCGTCGGTTTCGAGCGGAGCACCGGCTACGAGGCATTCTTCGACATCGACGTGCAGGACGCGATGTACGCCGCCAACGCCAGTTGCTGCATCCGCATTCCCTTCGTCGTCGACCGCGATTTGTCTTCCTCCTCAGGCCTCCTGCTTCGCATCCGCTACGACGACGGCTTTGTCGCCTACCTCAACGGCGTCGAAATCGCCCGACGGAACTGCGAGGGCGAGCCAACCTGGACCTCCTCTGCGGCAGCGTTCAACTCAGACATCGTGGCGATCGAGCTTGAGAACATCGCCCTCGCGGATGCAGCGGACCTGCTCCGCCCGGGCGAGAATCTCCTGGCCATCCACGGACTCAACGAAGGGCGACAAGCTCCGACTTCCTGATTTCGGCCATGCTCGTCGTCGGCCAGGGCGTTCCCGGGGGCGGTGGCCACATCTGCGCAACGGCGACCGCCTACGCCGCTCCGGTCCCACTGACGCACAGCGTTCACGTCAAGGCCCGCGTCTTTTCCGGAGGCGCGTGGAGCGCCTTGAATGAGGCAACCTACTCCGTGGGCCCGGTGGCCGAGAGCCTGTGGATCAGCGAGATCATGTATCACCCGACCGATCCCAACACCGAATACATCGAGCTGACCAATGTCGGCCCCGAGACCATCAATCTCAACCTGGTCCGGTTCGTCGACGGCATCGAGTTTGCGTTTCCGTCCATCGATCTGTCACCAGGGAGCTACGTCCTCCTCGTTCAGGACCCGGTTGCCTTTGAGAACCGCTATGGGCGAGGCCTCCCCATCGCCGGGCAGTACACGGGCAACCTGAGCAACGCAGGCGAGCGCATCGTCTTTCAGGACGCGATAGGCACAACCATCCATGATTTCGAGTTCGACGACAGGTGGTATGATGTCACCGACGGGCGGGGCTTCTCGCTCACCGTCAGAGATCCGGCGACGTCCGCCCCGGATTCTCTGGGCCAGGAGGGCGCATGGCGCCCCAGCGCCGACACAGGCGGCTCCCCCGGTTTCGACGACACGGGCGAAGGCGCTGCCTCGTAAACGCACCTGCTGCGCGGGACGGAATTGCGTTGACAAAGCAGGGAGATCCGGGTATCTCTAACGTTATATCACACGTTCGATCAAGCCCTTTCCACGAGAAGCGACGGGCCTATGGCAGCACGACAGGTAACGGTCAAGGACATTGCCAGGAAACTCCGTCTGCACTACACGACGGTTTCGAAGGCGCTGCGCGACCATCCGGATATCAGTCCGGCGACGAAACGCCGCGTCCTGTCGCTGGCGAGAGAACTGGATTATCATCCCAACTCCATCGCCAAGAGTCTGAAGAATCAGGCCTCCAGCACACTGGGCGTCATCGTACCGTCCATCAAGAACGACTTCTTCTCCGCCGTCATCAGCGGCGTGGAGGAGATCGCATACGGCCGGGAGTTCAACACGGTCGTTTGCCAATCCAACGAGAGCTCCGAGCGGGAAGCCATCCACCTGCGCACCCTGATCTCCAATCGTGTCGGCGGCGTCCTTGTTTCGGTAGCCCAGACAACCACGTCCGGGGCGGGCTTCCAGGCGCTCCGGCGGCAAGGCATCCCCCTGGTCTTCTTCGACCGCGTGTGTGAGGACGTCGAAGCCGGCCGGGTGGTCGTGGACGACTACGGCGGCGCGATGAGACTGGTCGAGCACCTGATCCAGCGCGGCTACCGGAACATCGCCCATGTCGCCGGCCCGGAGAACACCTCTATCGGACGCGATCGTTGCCGAGGATACCTCGACGCATTGAAGAAGCACGGCCTCAATGGGACCGGCGCATCCATCATCCGTGGCGGCTTCGAGGAAGAAGACGGCGTGGCCGCCCTTCGACGGATTCACGCGCGAGGACGGATGCCCGACGCGATCTTCGCCGTCAACGACCCGGTGGCTCGCGGCGTCCACGCCGAGATCAGGCAGATCGGCCTGGAGATCCCTCGCGACGTCGCGGTGGCGGGTTTTGGCGACAACCGGCTGTCGTCATACCTCGATCCGCCTCTGACAACGGTCTCGCAGTCGCCCTACGAGATCGGCAAGATCGCCGCCGCGATGCTGCTGCGGCGGATCGACCATCCTTCGCATGAGCCGGTCTGCGAGACCGAAGTCATCCAGACCCATCTGATCGTGCGAAGGTCAACTTAGCGTGACCGGCCGCCATTTCCTCATGGGTCGTCTTCAGCGTGACAGACGAACGGTCAGCCCTGTGTCCAAGTCGATGCGGATCCGGTCTTGGGACGAACCCTGCTCAACGATGACGTCGAGGCGACCGTCTTCCTCACCGAGTTGGACTCCTGTGACGGTTGGTCTGCCGCTGGCAGGGACCGGTTCGAGAACGGCGGCGTAGTTTGTATCGCGTCCTTCGCGGCCGATCATGACCATGGGCACGCGATCCGTCACCGAGCCTCCGACACCGTCCCCGACCGCCACGATGGTCCCCTGCTGCGCGGCCAACGTCAGATACGTGGGCACGGCCGCATCCTCGAACACAACGCGGATCATCGCATCCGTCGTGCCCTGCATCATGTTCTGAATGTATTCGCTGCCGGGGCAGTCATCTCGACGATCAGCGTTCTCCACAGCAGCCCCACAAACCACTCGGGCGCCCCTGCTGTGATACAGCCAGTCGAAACGCCGGTCCCGATCGGCGTGCAGTCTGTCGAGCACCAGGAGATAGGTTTCCGTCATCACCAGCAATCGTTCGTGTTTCACGCCGGGATACGCGGCTTCGCAGGCGGCGCCGGCGGCCACGTAGCCGTCCGCCCGTTCGAACAAAGCCAATTTGCCGGTGGCCGGCGCCTGACTGCGGCCGTTGACGAGGACCGCGTTGTGTCCGATGGTCGCCTTGTACCAGTGGCCATGAATGGGCAGGCGATAGGCCTGGCTCCTGGCCCGGCCCGGGTCGACGCCGAGTTCCTTGCCATACCCATAGAGGACGAAGCTCAGCTTATCGAAGTGTCCGTGAAAGCCGCCATAGGGACCGAATGTCATGGCGGCCGTCAGTCCCGCCGGACCGCCGGCCCGCAGGATCGCATGCCCCGCGTCCTCGAAGACCTTGCTTTGCAGAACCGGCCCATCGGCGACGTTCCCCGCCTGACGGCCCAGCAGCAGGCCGTCAGAACCCGGCTCACCGGGCAACATCGCCAGTATGCGCGGATCCCGGTAGGCATGATACGCCGGCTCGTACAGGACGCTCACGCTTTTGACCGACGAATTCACGTCGTCGCCGAACCGGGGCAGCATCCCGTCCGCCATCGTATACTCGATCGGCAGCGTGAACATCCTCTTCAACCGCTCATCGCCCCAGAGATCGATCCCCAACCGACGGGCCGTCTCCGCCGTGATCACCAGGGCCCGCAGCGTGTAGAAGTGATAGCCCCAACTGTTCTCATACCACATCCCTTCCCGCGAAACGGAGACGTCCATCTGATGGTAGAATCCGTTTTCCGGGTCCGCGATAGCCTTGCGAATCCAGTCCGCGTCGCGTAGCAGCGCACCGCCCCACATCATGGCGGCGTTGTGCCACGTCTGCCAGTTGCTCTTGCCCGCCTTGTTCCGGTCAATCGTGTTCAGCATGGGCAGCAGCAGTCCCTCCGCGATCTTGTGGTGATCCTCTGCCGAGAGGACACCCGAATCGTAGATCAGATCGTACGCCGGCCCGATGGACGTCGCCAGCGCCGAAGCCTCGGTGAGCGTCTGCTCGTAGAGGTGCCCCCCCGCCTTGTTCCCCCAGGAGTCGTCGGTCTTCAAAGACGCGCTGTGATAGGGATAGGCGCGATACCGGTCCGCGTAGCCCAGCAGAACCCTGGCGGCGTATTTGGCGAATTCCTCCCGGCCACAGATCGCATAGGCCCAAGCCGCCGTCTCCATCCGCTGGAGGTTGCGCCCATGCCGCCGGCTGAAGATCACGTCGTCGTAGGGATGCCCTGAATACACCTTCCTGCACCTGGGGCACTGGTGATGGGTCTCGTCAATGGTCTGGAGGGCCGTCTCGCACTGGTCGCACTGATACCACTGGTTGTGCTGTCCGCCGCGAGGCGGAAAGCGGATCGGCTCGCCGATGAATCCCTCCGCTTCTTTGATTCCGATCTCGATCCCAACGGATGTCGGGACTGAAACCACGCCGTCGCGTATGACTTCGGGGCCGCGACGGGCCTGGCGCAGCCGGTCCAGCTCTTCGGCGGTACAGGCCAGATACGGATGCTTCACATCGGGGAGGATAACTTGCAGATCGCTTCCCCGGCCGGCTGCGGCGGCACCGGTCAGGAGAGCCGTCAGAACCAGACTGAAAGCCAAGCACGGACGCCGCAGGAAACGGACACAGGTATGTTGTTCACTCATGCAGTCCTCCTTACCACCAAACCACGCATGCTGCGCTCATCGAGGGCCGAGCATATCATGCATACCCTGCTTCTGTCAAAGGCGTTGCTCCCGGTCGTTGGACTGGTAGAATAGTCTTTGGAAAGAATCAAGCACATGGATACCCAAAGGACCCATCAGATCATTCACGTGGACATGGACGCCTTCTATGCCTCCGTGGAGCAGCGCGATCGACCCGAGCTGCGAGGCAAAGCCGTCATCGTCGCAGGCGACCCCAAGGCGCGGGGCGTGGTCAGCGCCGCCTCGTACGAGGCCCGCAAGTTCGGAGTCCACAGCGCCATGCCGACGGCACAGGCGCTGCGGCGTTGTCCCCATGCCGTTCTTCTGCCCGTCCGCATGGAGCGATACGCGGAGGTCTCACACGCGATTCAGTCGATCTTCGAGCGGTACACGCCGCTGGTCGAGCCGATCTCGCTCGATGAGGCGTTTCTGGACGTGACCGCCTGCACGAACCTGTTCGGGTCGGCCGAGCGGATCGGACGCGCTATCAAGGAGCAAATCGCTTCTCAGACGCAACTGACCGCCTCCGTCGGCGTGGCGCCGAACAAGTTCCTCGCCAAGCTCGCCTCCGACCTGAAGAAACCCGACGGCTTCGTCGTCATCACCGAGCAGAACAAACAGGAGATCCTCGATCCGCTCGGCGTGGGGCGCATCTGGGGCGTAGGCAAGGTGACGGAGACGGCGCTGCATTCGCGAGGAATTCGCACTATCGCCAACCTTCGCGCGACACCCGAGGTCGAGCTGCGGGGCCTCGTGGGCAACGGCGCAACGGAACTGCTGAGGCTGGCCCGGGGAGAAGATGACAGTGAAGTCGAAGCGGCCCGACAGGCCAAGAGCCTTTCGAGCGAACAGACCTTCGCCACGGACGTCAGCGATCCTGTTATCCTGCTCGCAGTCCTCCTCGAACAGGTGGAGGAGGTTGCGCAACGGCTGCGTCGCCGCCAGCTGAAGGCCCGTACCGTGACGCTCAAGTTGCGATACGGAGATTTCCGTACGGTGACGCGAAGCGAGACGCTCGGCGAGGCCACGAATCTGACGCAGGTGCTGTGGGCCACTGCCGAGCGCGTGTTTCGGCAATGGCAACAGAGCGCATCGGGCGCGCTTCGCCTTCTCGGATTTGGCGCCACGGGCCTCGAATCGCAAGAGGCCGGTCAGGCCACGTTGTTTCCCGACCCGCAGGCGGAGAAACTCGAAAGGCTCGACCGGGCCATGGACGCCATCCGCGACCGCTACGGCCGACGCGCCGTCCATCGCGGCAACCGACCGGCTGAGTGATTTCGCCGGATCAGGCGAACGACAACCCCAGCTTTCGCGCGACCGACCGAATGTGCGCGGCCGCTTGTTCGTATTCCTCGGCGTTCGAAAGGTGTTCGAGCATCAGCGGCACACCGGGCAGCTTGCTCAACTCTCGCAGGAGCGTTGCGTAGTCGAGTCCGCCCTGGCCCGGACGCACCTCGTCGAGGTGAGTCATCAGCTTCGGGTGCAGGATGATGTCCTTGGCGTGACAGCTCTTGATATAAGGCCCGAGCTTCTCAAAACACTCCGCAATCAATCTGCCGTTGGCGTAGTATCGCTGCGGGCTGCACACGAGGTTCACCGGGTCCAGATGCACCGCGAAACGGTCGCGATCGATCGCCTGGATCAGACGCACGTAGGAATCCGCCGAATCCGGATAGGCCCAGGGCATCGTCTCCAGGGCGAACCACGTCCGCGTGGGCTTGACGTCGTCGATGATCCCGCGCGTCGTCTCGACGATCATGTCGAACGTCTCCTCCGTGAAGTTCTCGGCCGCCGGGCCGTCCCACTGTGTCCCGCGCGAGCCGGTGATGTTCACGCAACAGCGGGCCCCGATTCGGTCTGCCAGGGCCAGTTGCTGGCGGCATTTCTCCAACGCGGCCTTGCGCTTCTCCTCGTCCGGACTGATCGAGTTGCTCCAGGCCCCCACCTCCGCAATGATGATGTCCGCCTTCTGAGCCGCCCGTTCATAGGCCTTCACCACCTCGTCGGCGGCCTCAGCGCCCACAGGGCAGTATGCGGCGCTGTACCCCAGCTTTTTGACCGCCCGGACCCATCCCTCGGGGTCCTGGTACTTCTCGAACACCGGGCCGCCCAGCCTCAGACCGCCGCGAGCCGCACCCGACGCCCGCGAGCCCAGATACAGCGAGGCCATCCCCGCCAGAGACATCCCCAGCAAATCCCGCCGTGATACTGCGTCGCCGCCGTCCATCGCTTCTGCCTCCTTCACACGGGTGCATTTCTACTGCCCGAACCGAGGTGGTCCCGGCGAAAGTCGCTTCAGTGTAACCTAATCGCGATCCTGCGACAAGCCTGACTCGCAGGTGCGACGGCCGCGATAGGGGTTGACCGGCCGCCTACGGACGTGGTATCATGTCTGCTGTGAAGGGTTGGGACTTGTGTGGGCGCCAAGTGCCTGGAGCAGGGCTCGTCATACTGCATCCCAGCCGTGGGAAGGTAGCATGTCTGGATTTTTCGGAGAAGGAAGCTCTCAGTGACGAGTAGTCTGCTCGATTTCCATCGCTGCACAATCCGGGCTTGGCGCAACGGCCGGCAGAGCCGAGTCCGCGCGCTAGTTGAAACTTGCGATATTCCGTCCCGAGATCCGTCGGGACGTGGAGTCCGAATCGACCGTGGTCTTGTGAAAAGGAGGGCTACAGCATGCTCAGGCAACTGACTTTTTCAACGGCAGTCGTGGCGCTGCTGGTCGCATCGCAGGCCGTCCAGGCCGTCCATTTTGAGTTGCTGCCGACCTACGACACGTACGTCAGCAACGACGGCACGGAGGGCCCTACCACCAGCCACCAGACCGGCTCAGGGATGCACGTTCGTGATATCGCGGGCCGACGCCGCGTCGGGTATCTGACGTACGACCTCTCCGACGCCAAGGCGCAGGGCGCCTTCTTCTCCAACGTCAGCTTCAGCAACTACGGCCACGACACCGGAGAAATCAACGTCTACGGGATCATCGAAAGCCAGGAGGCGCTCGTCACCGGAGCGTTGACGTGGAGCGCTGCGCCAGGGGTCATGAACGACCCGATGCCGGCAGTCGATGCTGCAGTGGAGCTCGATCCGGCGGACCTGACCGGCGTGCTGCTGACCTTTCCGGCCCCCGCCCGGGCGACCAGGGTGGCCACCGAAACCAGCGAGGCCCTTGCGGAGTTCCTCAACGGCGACACCAACGGATTCGTCGCCTTTCTGTTCGCCCCGGCCGCGGGCGGCAATGCGATCGTCCGCACCGTCGAGATGGGGGCCGAGGGCGGCACGCTGCTGGTATTCGACATCGGCGGCCGCGCCTCGGCGGCCCGAAGCCCGTTTCCCGAAGATGGAGCCGCCGACGTCTATCGCGAGGCCGACCTGAGCTGGACGCCGGGAGGGTTCGCGGGCGCACACGACGTCTACCTCGGGACGGTCTTCGATGACGTCAACGACGCCAGCCGCACAGACCCGAGAGGCGTGCTCGTCAGTCAGGGGCAAGACGCCAACACGTACGAGCCGGGCCGGCTCGAACTCGGCGGGACGTACTACTGGCGCATCGACGAAGTCAACGCAACACCCGACGCCACGGTCTTCAAAGGCCAGGTCTGGAGCTTCTCCGTCGAACCTCTGGCCTATGCGATTGAGAACATCATCGTCACCACCAACGGCACATCGGACGCGGGGTTCGGACCGGAGAACACGATCAACGGCTCGGGGCTCAACGACAGCGATCAGCATTCGATTCAGGAAACCGACATGTGGCTGGTCCCGCCCGGCGGCGATGACCTCATATGGATTCAGTACGAGTTCGACCGGGTCTATCAGTTGCACGAATTGTGGGTCTGGAACTACAACGTTCTGTTCGAGACGGTGCTCGGGTACGGCCTCAAGCTCGTCACGATAGACTACTCCGCCGACGGAACGAATTGGACGACCTTCGGCGATGTCGAATTCGCCAAGGCCACCGCCAAGCCGGACTACGCCCACAACACCACCCTCGACATGGACGGGGCGGCCGCCCAATTCGTCCGCCTGACCATCAACAGCGGCTGGGGCGTCCTCGGATACTACGGCCTCAGCGAAGTGCGATTCCTTCACATCCCCGCCTTCGCGCGGCAGCCCGAGCCGGCCAACGGCCAGATCGAGGTGGCGCCGGACGTCACCCTGCGATGGCGCGCGGGCCGTACCACCGGCGTCCACGATGTCTATCTCGGCACCGATCCGCAGACCTTGTCCCTGATCGACACGGTGGCTCAGGACAGCATCGCGCCACAGGGCCTCGAATTTGGGACCACGTATTACTGGAGAGTCGACGAGGTGAACGAGGCCCAGACCGTGACTTCATGGCAAGGCGATCTCTGGAGCTTCTTGACGAAGGAGTTCGAGACGGTCGACGGCTTTGAGAGCTACACGGACGACATTGACGCCGGCACGACGATTTTCGACACCTGGCTCGATGGCTGGGTCAACAACACCGGCTCGACCGTGGGCTATCTCAATGCACCCTTTGCCGAGAGGACCATCGTCCATAGCGGTTCCCAGTCGATGCCTCTGGCCTACGACAACAGCGAATCGCCCTGGTACTCTGAGGCCCAGCGATCCTTCGACGCGTCCCAGGACTGGACAGCCTACGGCGCCGAGACCCTGCGACTGTACTTCCAGGGGGACGCGACGAATACGCCGCAGAACCTCTACGTCACGCTCGAGGACAGCGCCGGCCATACCGCGACCGTTAGCCATGTCGACCCTGACGCGATCCTGGCGACCGACTGGGTCGCGTGGGAGATCCCGCTGACCGAGTTCGCCGGTGTCAATCCGAGCCGAGTCGAGACAATCACTCTCGGCGTTGGCAGTCGCACCAGCCCGACGGCGGGTGGCACTGGAATCGTCTATATCGACGACATCGGCTTCGGAAGACCGGCGACCGCCGAGCCATAGGCTGCGCGCGACGTCCATGTCATCGCGTAAGGACCTTTGATCCTTGGTGAAGGAGGACATTGATGAGTAGGGCACTGGTTCACGTGGGCCTGGTGGCCTTGGCACTGGGATTTGTCTGCCGTCAAGCGGCTGCGGTGCCGCTTCAGCAGGACGGCGGAATCAACGGAATCGTGTCGGTGGAAGCCGAGCATTTCGACGACAACGTCATGCAGAGCAGCGCCCAATGGAAGCAAGTCGGACCAACCGGCGGCTTCACCGGCGTCGCCGGCATGCAGGTCACCGGACTGGCCCAGATCAACGAGGGCTATTCCGCCACAAGCCCCCGACTGGACTATCAGATCAGCTTCGTCAAGACGGGCACACACTACGTCTGGCTTCGCGGCTGGGGCAACGGCGGAGGCGACGACTCCTGCCACACCGGCCTGGACGGCGAGGAGATCGACACGTGCGACCGAATGCAGGGCTGGAACCTCAACTACACGTGGTCCAACAGCTCGATGGACGGTCCGCGATCCACCTTCGAAGTCACGAGCGTCGGCATCCATACGTTCAACCTCTGGATGCGAGAGGATGGGCTGATCATCGACAAGATCGTCCTGACAACCAACCCGGACTATGTCCCGACCGATGACGGCCCTGCTGAGAACCCGCGCGGCATTCCGGCGTTTGCCACTGCCCCCAGCCCGGCGGACGGCGCCGTCGATGTCCCACGAGATGTTGGCCTGGCGTGGAATCCCGGACCGTCCATCGCGGCGCATGATGTGTGCTTTGGAGCGGTGTTCGACGACGTGAACTCCGCTACCCGAGCCAACCCCCTCGGGGTGCTGGTCAGCCAAGGCCAGACGGCTACGACGTACGAGTTGGTTGCCGCCGCGCCGGGACTCGATCTGGAGACAACCTACTACTGGCGCGTTGACGAGATCGGCGCGGCCCCGGAGAGCGCCATCATCAAAGGCGGCGTCTGGAGATTCACCACCGAGCCGTTCGTGTACCCGATCCAGAATGTCACGGTGTCAGCTTCCGGCTTTCAGGCCGACTACAGGCCCGAAAACACGATCAACGGCTCCGGACTAGACGCCGACGACCTGCACTCGGCGGACCAGGAGGACATGTGGCTCGTCGATTCGCAACAGGCCGGACCCGTCTGGATCCAGTATGAGTTCGACCGAGTCTACAAACTCCAGGAGCTGTGGGTCTGGAACTACAACGTGATATTCGAGGCCGTCATCGGCTATGGGTTCAAGGATGTCACGATCGAGTACTCCACCGACGGCGCGGAATGGACGGCGCTGGGCGACGTTCCGTTTGCCAGAGCGCCGGCCAGCGCGGGCTATGCCCACAACACGACCGTGGACCTGGCGGGAATCGCTGCGAAGTACGTCCGTCTGACGCCCGGCAGCAACTGGGGCGGCCTGGTTGCGCAGTACGGCCTCAGCGAGGTCCGCTTCTACTACATTCCCGCCCACCCGCGCCAGCCGCAACCGGCTGACGGCCTGACCGAGGTGGACCCCGACGTCGTCCTCACCTGGCGGGCGGGCCGGGAGGCAGCCTTTCACGAAGTCCACTTCGGTAGCGATATGGACGCGGCCGCCGACGGGACGGCCCTGATCGATACGATCGAGGTCGCCAGATGCGACCCCGGCGCGCTCGACTTCGGGACCACGTACTACTGGAAGGTCGTGGAGGTCAACGAAGCGGGCAGTCCATCCGCATGGGAAGGCGATCTCTGGAGCTTCTCCACGAGGCGGTACGCCACCGTGGACGACTTCGAAAGCTATACCGACGACGTCGACGCCGGCACGACAATCTTCGACACCTGGATCGACGGCTGGGTCAACGACACCGGCTCGACGGTCGGCTACTTCGATGCTCCGTTCGCAGAGAAGACCATCGTCCATGGCGGCAAGCAGTCGATGCCCCTGGCCTACGACAATGCCGGTTCGCCCTGGTACTCTGAGACCGAGCGCGTCTTTGACGCACCCCAGGACTGGGCCGTCCACGGCGCCAACACCCTGGTCGTCCACTTCCAGGGACGTCCGAGCGCCTTCGTGGAGTTGGCCTCGGGTCACATCATCATGGGTGCGGCCGGCGTGGACATCTGGGAGGCGGCCGATGAGTTCCGCTTCGCTTACAAACGGCTCAACGGAAACGGCTCGATCGTCGCGCGTGTCGAGAGCGTGGTCGACACCGACCCCTGGGTCAAGACCGGCGTGATGATTCGCGCAAGCCTGGCCCCGGGCGCTCCGTTCGCCGCGGTCTATATGACCGGCAGCAACGGGGTCCGCTACCAGGCAAGGCTGGCGATCAATGAGGCCGCCACAAGTGACACATCGGTCGCCACGCCAGAACAGATCGCCCTGCGCGAGCCTGTTTGGATCAAACTCGAGCGCAGCGGCAGTGTCTTCAACGGCTACTACTCGACCGACGGCCAGAGCTGGACGGCGATGTCATGGAACCCGCAGACGATCACCATGGCTGCCGACGTCTATGTCGGCCTGGCGGCATGCAGCCACAGCGCGGGCGTCTTGACAACGGTCGAATTCTCCGGCGTACAGACAACCGGAAACGTCACCGGCGCGTGGACAGTCGAGACGATTGGTCCCGATCAGCCGGAAGGCAATGTCCCCGATAGACTCTACGTAACCGTCAAGGACGCCGCCGGCAAGACGAAGACGGTATATCATCCATCCGGCGAGGTGGCGACCCTTCTGGCCGGCTGGAACCAGTGGCAGATTTCGTTCGACGACCTGACGGGCATCGACCTCGGCGGGGTCTCCGCGATGGACATCGGCATCGGCAACCGTGACAATCCGGCGGCGGGCGGCGCAGGCCTGATCTACATCGACGACATCGCCTTCGGCAGAGCCGCCTCGGCGGAATAGTCGGACGACCGGAGCAGGCAACCGACATATGTTCAAGGGGCTGCAATCCACGGATTGCAGCCCCTTTCCCTTTTTCTGCACGCCGGTCAATCCCGACTTCGGCTAGGATCGCAAGACCTCACTCATGGACGTAGAAGGCGATTCCCTCATAGATGTAGACGCCGCGATGGTCTTTGAGAAACTTGTCTCTCTCCGACTCACTGATCGTGTAGAAATGGGCCGTCTTGACGTCGCTCCAGAACCGGTAGACGGGCCTGGTCCCGTAGGGCTGGCGTCCCTCCTGGTACGCGTAGAAACCGATGCCCTCATAGGTCCATATCTTCTTGTACTCGCGGAGCAGCTTGTTCTTCTCGGTCTCGCTGATGGTGTAGAAGTGGCTCTGTGTCACATCGGACCAGAAGCGATAGACCGGCGACAGCGACGAGGTAAACGGCGTCTTCGCCGCCCGGAAGGCAGTCCCTTCGAACGTCCAGACGTCCCAGTAGCCCTTGATCAGCTTGTCTCTCTCCGCCTTGCTGATGGTGTAGAAGTGCGACTGCGTGACAGGCGACCAGAATCGGTAGACCTCGCTGAGCCGTGGCGTCGCCAGACTGCCCGTGACCACCATGAAGTTGTCGAAATAGGCCTGGCCGGAGCCGATGGGCGTGAGGTTCGAGCCCCCTTCCAGGGCGACGGTCACGCGGCCGGCGGCCCACACGCCCCGGACGAAGCGACGGACCGTCGTCCAGGCGTTGGCGGCTCCGTATCCCTTGTCGCTGAAGTACAGCTCATCGAGACCGGCATTGTACGAAAGGTACAGCGTCCCATTGCTCTGGCTCCTGCTGGTGAACTGGCTTCGCGTCACCGCTTCGTCCATCGCCTCGTACCAGAAGTAGGAGAATCCCTTCTCGCTTCCGACGCCAAACGTGATGCGCTGTACGTCGCGATCGGCGACATCGGGAACCAACACAAGCGCAAGCCAGGTGGCGTCGTCGGAGGCGACCGCGTGGCGGAAATCCACCTGCAAGGCAAAATCGCGTCCGGTGTCAAGCCCCCAGTCATCAGCTACGCAGCGGGCCGACGCCCATTGGCTTTTCGATGTGCTTCGCAGTTCGAGCCGTTGGCGCGTCTCGGCCAGCCAGCAGTTGGCCAGATCGTCCGCGGCGAGCCACCACAAAGACCCGATCTGATTGTCGCTGAAGAAGTCCGAAGGCAGGCACAGATCGCCCTCGCCCGCGCCGCCACACAGATAGTCCCCCACCGGCAGAAGTTCTTCGCTTGCGAATACGAGACCGTCGGCCTGCACCGGTGCGCCAAGGCAGATCATCGCCCACACCACCGTCGCCCACACCCCACAGATTCTCCGCCATTCCATTGTTCGTCCTCCTTGCTCCGTATTCCAACCCTTCCGTGGTTTCTCAACCTGGCGCGTTTCCTGGGACGCCGAGCCCGTTGCCGGTCACAGACCGTGCAACCGGACAGCGGGAACAGGTTGAACAATGCATCGCAATATGCAGCCGGATGTGTCCCCCGAACTTGGCCACCGTGTCCATCTCACTCGACACTCTGCATTGCCCCATACTCTACCGCAGCAAGGGCCCGGAACGCAAGCTTTTTCTGCCTGCGAATCCGCGCCCGTGTTTGACGCTCGGAAGGTTCCGTGCTAACATGCCGGTCGAGCAGTTCGGCATTCAACGGATTGAACTCGCGGCTCCAGGTCGCAGGAGGTAAGACACCGATGAAACTGCAACGCCTTCAGGTAAAGAACTTCCGCTGCATCGAGGACTCGACGGAATTCACGATCTGCCCGGTAACCTGCCTGGTCGGCAAGAACGGCGCAGGCAAAACTTCGCTCCTCGAAGCCCTTTACAAACTCAACCCCGACGTCCGCGAACTGGCCGCGTTCGACGTCCTCATGGAGTATCCGCGGGCGCGCCGCCGGCAGTATCAGAGACAGTCCGGGGCGGAACCCGACGATGCGTTGATCGCCACGTGGGAACTGGAGGATGCGGACGTCGCCCGGCTGGAGGAGATCCTTGGCGCCGGAGCGGTCCAGTCCAAAGCCGTCGGGATACGCAAGGGCTACTATCCCGAGCGCCATTGGACCGGTGCGATCACGCCGACGATCGACACGCAGGACGGTCAAATGGGAGAAACAGGGCCAGCGGAACCCCTATCCTCTGCACCCTCCGACGCACAACCGCAGGAGGCCAACGACGTCTTCTACGAGCAGCACGTGGCGAAGCTGCTGCCCAAGCTGCTGTACTTCTCCGAATGGCACATGATGCAGGGCCGCATCGCAATCGACGCCCTTCTGCACCGCAAACAGAAAGGAGAGCTGAGCGGGCCGGACCGGGTCTTCCTGGCCCTGCTGGAGTTGGGCGGAACCAGCGTCGAGGCCATCAGCCGTATCGAGCGGTCGGAGGAGCTGATTGCCGACCTCGAAGACGCCGCCCGGCCGGTGACCGATGAGATCGGACGCTTCTGGACCCAGGAACGCGACCTGAGGGTCAGCTTTCACCTGTATCCGGGCCGCCCGCAGGACCCCTCTCCTTTCGATCGCGGCCTGATCTTCGAAACCCGTATCGTCAACACCCGCACGAACCTGTCGCTGAACTTCGAGGAGCGCAGCACCGGTTTCGTCTGGTTCTTCTCCTTCCTGGTCTGGTACGCCGACGTGCGAAAGCGGTACGGCGACAACCTGCTGATCCTGCTGGACGATCCGGGCCTCGGCCTGCACGCCAAGGCCCAGTGGGACCTGATGCGGTATGTCAACGAGCGGCTGACGCCCCATTACCAGATCCTCTACACCACGCACTCGCCGTTCATGATCGACCCCGACCGGATGGCTTGGGTGCGCACGGTCGAAGACATCACCGACCAAACCCCAGAGGGCGAGCCGAAGCCCCTGGGCACGAAGGTGGGAGACAAGGTCCTCAGCACGAACCACGACACCCTCCTGCCGCTCCAGGCTTCGCTGGGCTACCGGATCATGCAGGACATGGCCGGCGGCAAGCGATTGCTGCTGGTGGAAAAGCCCGCCGATGTGATCTACCTGAACTGGTTCTCCGCAAGGCTCAAGGAGAGCGGACGGCGGGGGCTCGACCCGGCCTGGACTCTCGTCCCCTGTGGCGACCTGGTCCGTCTGGCCACGCTGGTCGGTCTGCTGGCCAACGATGCGCGGGACTTCGCGGTGCTGTTGAGCCTCTCCGAGCAGGACCCTGACGTGGTCAACCAGCGGGAACTGTCGCGGATGCTGGAGGCCTGCCGAACGTTTCCGCTACGGCGATACGCCCGGCCGGTCGGCAGTACGATCGAAGACCTGATCGGAGCGCCCGCTTACCCCGCCTTGATCGATCTTTGCTACCGGCTGCCTCGCAAACAGAGGCTGGCAGGCACGCTGCTGAACGCCGATGAGACGCCTATTCTCAAGACGATAGCCCTTCGCATGGACCAGCTCCGGTCGACGACGAGGCCCTTCGACCCGATGCTGCCGGCCGAGTACCTGCTCGGCATCGGCAACAGAAAGGCACGCAAGCTGCCCGGAATCCAGGAGGCCCTGTCCCGATTCGAGAACCTCTTTGCCGACCTCGATGCGCCCGTCCGCCCGCGAAGGCAGGATCAGTCCGCCACACCCGGAGAAGGCACACCCGCCCGCCAGTTGGCCGGATCGTTGCCGTGGGCCATCGAATCGATTCGACGCAGCGATGCGCCGCGCCCATCGGCCTCGGCAGGCCAGGGATCGATTCCACCGGCGAAATCGTCGGGGTGATCGCCGTCGCTGTATGCCACGCGGTCCACTCGAACCCAGACCGGTCCCGCTTGGCCCTGGTCCGCGGCGCCGGCCGCCGGCATGGCGATCTGAATGGTCTCACTGCCGTTGGCGAGCCTGCCGCCGCCCCACTGGAGGATGCGCACGCCCGCGGGCGGCGCATACGTCGCGTTGAATGCCGCGACGTCCTTGACGAGAAGCAGACACTGGCCCGGCTGCAACGTCACCGGCGGATCGACCGGCAGCAGCAGCTCGATTCCAGGGTCTTCGGGATCGTCGGTGAACCGCCAGGGAGCATCCTGCGCCGCATCGTACAGCGTCACAGCGATGTCGCTGACGTTGAGCAGCTCGACATACTCCGCATCCGCCGAGCCGGCGGGATTGTACATGATCTCGTTGATCACAACCGGGCCGACCTTCGGTTCGGCGTTGGCCTGTCCCGGCGTCGCCGCGACCAACGCCACGAAGTCGCCGGCTCCCATGCTGTCGAGGCATCGGCCCAGCGACACGCCCTGCTCCGATGGGTCGAACGCTTGCTGTTCGCTGTAGCCGGCCTTTGCGCCGTCTGACGTGGAGTGCAGATACAGCGTCTCGCCCGTGCGGCTCAGGCCGAACGGCGTCTGGCAGCCCGGATCAGCTTCGTTGCCGAAGTGCGGGTCCTCATAGAACACGACAAAGCCGCCGGACCCGATGGTCGTTCCACTGGCGATCCGGTATCGACTCAGATCGTTCTCACTGTCGCTGAGGAACCAGCCGCCGATATCGATGGTCTGATTCGTCGTGTTGTGCAATTCGATCCAGTCGGGCTGCCCGGGCGCGGGGTTGGCCATCACCTCGTTGATCACCACCGAGCCAGACGCGATCGTCTCGGCGCCGTCGTTGAAGCCCGGTGAGCCGCCGGGATGCACGCTCGGCCGCCAGGCCCGCTTCTCGCCCAGTCTGTTCGGATCGACGGTCGCCGGATCGGTCACCGTCAGGGAGAAGCCCTGCCCATCGGTCTGATCGTACCAGCGGTCCCCATACCGGAAGCCGTGGATGATCCGCCCGGCCGCATCCTGTAGCTCGACGTATTCGCCTCCGTTGGCGAGGTTGCCGCTATACTCGCCGGCGATGGGGAAACCCTGGCCATATCTGGCCTCGAAGAGGCCGGCATTCTCCACTACCAGCACGTACTGCCCGGGCGCCAGTTGGACGCCGGGGAACGTGAAGTCCACGCTGGCCTTGAGCCGGACGAGATTCAGATCGATCGTCTCGGTGCCGACGTTGGTCAGCTCGATGAACTCGGTGTTCGGATCGGCCGGGTGGTACATCAGCTCGCTGATCCGCAGATTCTCGGCCACCGGCCCAACGGCAAAAACCGCCTCGGCCAGCCCGCTCCAGGGGCTGTATTGATTGCTCGCCACCAGCACGCGCGCCTTGATCTGCGTGCTCGCAGTGACCGTGATCGGTCCGTTGTACGTGTAGACCTCGCTACTGACCTCGGCGCCCTCCGGCGTGGCGACATGGCCCGCCAGAAGCTCGACCGAGATCAGGAAATCGGAACTGTTCGCGGAGGAATTCATGCCGTGAATCGCCAGCACGTTGGTCCCCGCCCGCAGCAGCCCTGCCGGCAGTGAGACCTCGAAATCCTCGAAGAGCAGGGCCGCCAGATCGTCGTGGTTTCCTTCGGCGCTGGAGTTCCACGCCGGCGTACCCGAGAACATCGTCCGCTGGACCTCGACGCCGTTGAGGTAGGCGACGAAGCCGTCGTCGTACCGCGCCCTCAGAACCATGTAGTTCAGTTCGGCGGGATCGCCCGAGATGACGAACGGGATGCGGATGTAGCAGCTTGGATTGCGCCCGTACATCGGCTCGCGCACGTCAATGCTGAAGAATTTCTCGTAACCCGTGCTGGTCTCGAACCCGACGCCGCCGCTGCCGCTGATCCAGGCGGAGTCGTCGAACGCGCTGCCGCCCCGCCAGGCGTCGTCAATCGGACCGGTCGGTACGAGCACGCGTTTCGATGCGCCCACGGGAACGAGCGTGACCGTCTCGATTGTCGCCGGCGCCGCCTGGGGCGGACGCGGGTCCGAGCCGTCCAGCGTGTAGTAGATCACGCCGCTGCCGGCGGTGTTGACCAGGCTCACCTGGCTGCCGGCCTCGACGTGGCCTGCCTCCGGCACGATCTGCGGCGGCGCCACGAACCGGCTGTCGACCCACGTGCAGCGCCGCAACAGCCACTGCTTGAGCTGATCGATCTCACCCTGGAAACCGCCGTAACGGGGACCCTGGCCGGACCACTTCTGGTAGTTGCGCCCCTGGGCTTCCCAAATCTCATCGGCCATCGCATCGATCGTCGCGTCGAGACTCTCGGTGCTGAACGCGCCCTTGCGAAGCGCGAACCACCGGTCGATGTACTTCTGCCAAAAATTGGCGTCCTCGAAGAGGCGGTCCCACCAGACGTAGCCGAGATAGTCCGTGCCATCGCCGGTGCCGCGCCATCGCTCGGGGTTGTCGTCCCGGCCGTCGGTCGAATTCAGCGCCCGGTCGAAATCCCACAACGGTCCCATCTCCAGCTTTCCGCTGCGATTCTTGTGCAGGTGCGTGCTCAGCCGAAGCGCATCCACGTTCATCGCCAGCATGTTCAACAGGTTGTGATCGATGAACGAATCCACGTCGATGTACCTGGCGTACCCGCTGGCCGGATCGGCGAAGTTGGGTCCGTAGAGCGCATCTTCGAACGCATCGAGGTACCCGCGAATCCACGCCGACTGGGCGGTGGTGATCTCCGCCTCCTTGGGGTCCACGTAGCACAGCGTTCCATCCCCGTAGGTCGGGTTGCCCCGCGCGGTGCGGAAGCCGCGGTCGCCATCGTCGGGCCGGTCGATCTTCAGCATGTACCCGCCGCTGATGGCGGGTTCGGCGTCGTGCCAGGGCTCGAGCCCTTCGATGTCGACCCGGTCCGGGCCCCTCTTGATCTTCTCCATGAAGATGTAGAGCCCGACGTAGTCACCGGCCGAAATCGTCTCATCGTTCGTATTGAGGTACATCTCGACGAATCGGGTCCGCACCGAGTACCGGCCGATCTGATTGCTCAGTTCGTGCATCAGCGCGTTGTTGATCAGCGCGCGATCGAAACTGAACGGCGCGTAGAGGATCCAGTCCGATTCGGCGGGCATGCCGAAGATCGAGACGTCCCTGTCCAGGTTGTTCTCATCCCAGGTCTCAAACCCATAGGAGCCCTTGGCCGCCCCGAGGGTGCTGCGGCCGCGCCGCTTCAAGCCGCCGCGACCGACGTAATCGGCCCGGTCGAGCATCCGCGCCCGGCCGTCGTCGCCCCTGTCGATAAAGGCCGAACGGACCGCCCGGAACGTGGTGCTGATGTTCTGGCGGCTGGTGTCGACGATGACGATCGGCAGGTCGGAGCTGAAATCGGCCACATCGTTCGCCAGCGCGATGTACGTCTGACTGACCGCGGCACTGGGGGCCTTGTCCGGCTCGTACGCACGGGCCACCACCTCCCGCGTGCCCATGATCGCAACCGCATCCGTGTACCGTCTCGACGACATATTGGGCACCTGGCCGTCGGTCGTGAGTCGAATCTCCGCATTCGGGTTGGGCGAGTTCAATTCGAGCAGGATATAGCCCGTGAACGTGCCGCCCGGATGCGAGAAGATCGGCGGCTCGGAAACTCCCACGTACCCCGGGCCGTTGGCGCTGCCCGGCGTGGGCTGCGTGAAGTACTGCTTCTCGCTGCCATGGATCCCGTACGACAGGTCGGCCTGCTGAGGGGGATAGCCCCGCACCCCGCCGACGCCGTCGGGCGAGCCGTACGCGTGCGCCACCTGCAAGTCGGGCCGGACCAGAGCCAGGTACTCGCCCTCGCCGGAAAGCGAGAAGTTGGCGTGATAGTTACCCGCATCGTCCCGATAGGGCCAGTTGCCGGGGTGGTCCTCCTCCTGCACGCCCGAAGCGAAGACCACCAGAGACTGCCCCGCCGCCAGCCAGATCGCAGGCAGCGGCCACATCGTCAGGTTATCCGGATCGTCCGTCAGGTACCAGCCGGCCAGATCGACCGGCCCCGTGCCGCCGTTGCGGATCTCGATCCAGTCCGGATACACGGTCCGCCCGGCCACCTTCGTCGAAAGCGCGGTCTCGTTGATCGCCATCAGTTCGGTAATCAGCAGGTCCGAATCCGGAAGCCGGCTGTACGTGCCGGTCAATTCGGTCGTCTGCTCCCTGGCGATCTGAATGGTCCTGGCCGACGGGCGTCCCCAGACGCCGGCCGAGCCAAAGTCCACCGTGTACGTCCCCGGAACCAGATCGGTCACCACCGCGCCGCTCGCGCGCCAGTCGCCGCCGTCGAGCCGCCATCGCGCGCCGGCCGCCACCGCCTCGGGCGGCGCCAGCGTCACGCGAAGAGCGCCCGTCCAGTCCTCCAGCCACTCCTCCGCCAGCCGGGAGAAATCGGCCAGCGTCACGCCGTCGCTGCCGATCAAATCGGCGCAGCCGAGCGGATCGCCCGCGCAACCGGGACCATCCAGCCACTGCTCGGCCAGGAGCGTCACATCCAGGAAATCGACCTTGCAGTCACCCGACAAATCCCCGAGCGGACATGGAGGCTCCACCACCGAGATGACCACCGTGTCACGACCCTCCTGGTCGCGTTCGTCCCAGACCTGAAGCTGCAAGGTGTAGACGCCCGGCTGGGGGAACGAGACCATCGCATCCGCCTCGGCCTCGGTGCCCAGAAAATCGGGGACCGGCTGGCCCACCGACGACCAGAGAATCTTCAGGTAGTCCGGATCGACCAGGCCCACGCCGCATGGATCGTCGTCGACGATGGTCGGATGCATCTGGATGATGGTATTGCCCGCCCCTCGCCAGGTGACCGTCCGGTCGGCCCCGGCGTCGACCTCGGGCGGCAGGCCCCCCGCCGGAGCCCCGAGGAACTCCACCTCGGCAATCTGCATGCTGTTGGCCCACGCCGCGTTGCGGACCGATGTGAACAGCAACTGATAATGCGCGTACGCGGTCTTGTTGGCGAACGTGATCGGCGTCTCGTTCTTCGTGAATCGGGGCCAGGGCGACGGCTGGCTGAAGTCCACGATGTCCCCACGGGCAATCAGCGTATACGGCCCATCGATGCTCGTGTTGGAGCCGCTCAGCTCGAAGGCCGTCGGGTCGCGCTCCACCGCATCGTTGGCGGTCGTCAGAGTCAGGCCCGTGACGATGGTCGCTCCGGCCGACGGCGTCACCTGGAACCCCGTCGGCTGCGTTTCCCCCTTGAAGTGCAGGTATTTCGTGTTGACGTCGTCGTCGATCGCCAGCGGAGGCGTCTCAACGCCGGGCCAGTCCCCATCGTCGGGCACGCCCCGGACGAAATCGCCCGGGCCCGTCACGTCGGCCCAAGTGCCCGCTGAGGCCAGCAACAGTACGACAGTGAATACGAAGAAGTGCATCCGAGCCATAATCACCCTCAGAAGGGAACCGCTATTGCCGCCAAATCGCCCGGCGGCCGGGCGCACACCAACTCCCCCATGCCCGTCGGAATTCAGCCATGGTGCTTTCGCCGCTCCGCCGATTGTGGCTTGTCACCATAAACACACCACCATTGTAGTGATTCGTCCCCCCAAAGTCAACGCCCCCCGCCCGTTCGTAGTGGCGTCGTCAGACGCTATTCTTCGCCGTGGACACATGGCCCGTTCTGCGCTGCTCGCTTGGGCACGCCGCAGAAGCACGAATATCGAAGTCCGAATTCCGAAACAAGCCCGAATGACCCAGAATCCAAGCTCGAAACACGGAGGCCATCGCGTGCAACTCGGCCCTGCCCATGCAAAGCGAGGCGAATTTAGAGCATTTGGACTTCGTGCTTTGAATTTGTTTCGAGTTTCGTGCTTCGGATTTCGAGTTTGTCCTCGCGGGGCAAAAAATGGGCAAACAATGCGGTTGCGGCCGATATAAAAAAAGGGAGGGCTGCTGTGCAGCCCTCCCAAACCGGCTTCGCTGAGGATCAGGCAACCTTCGGCAGAACCTCGCAGGAACGACCGAGCCGCCCGGCGAAGCCGGTCCTTCTTCTACCGGGACGCCCCCTGGCAGGTCACGGAGGCGAAGGTTCGAAGTACGAAAACCGAAACCCGAAACAAACCCCAATCACCGAGACTCGAATGCCCCAAAGCCCCCCGCCCAAGCCCGTTTCCGAATTTGGGGTTTCAGGCTTTCGAGCTTGTTTCGGATTTCGACATTCGAGTTTCGGATTTGAGGCCCCGGCCTTTCCCGTTACCGGCCGCTTCGAGAATCCCGATGATCCGCGAGACACTGCGCTCGCGTCCGAAATGCTGCTCGTAGTAGATGCGGGCGTTGCGGCCCATGCCGTGCTGTAGCGCGGGATTCGTCGCCAGCCGCCGCAGCACATCGGTCGCCTCCTCCACGTCGCCCGGCTCGACCACAAAGCCCGAGCCGCTGTCGCGCACGATCCGCCCGACCTCGCAGTCCGCAGGCCCGATGAACAGTGAAGGCCGCCCCGCCGCCAGCGTGCTGTATATCTTGCTCGGAACCAGCAGCCCCTCGGTGCCCGCCTGCTGGCAGATCAGGTGAATGTCACCCCGCGCCAGCAGAGCCGACAGCTCCTCCAGCGGCACGGGCGGCCGAATCGATGACGTAGGATATTTTTCGCACATTGTTTTGGGACGTGAATGGAGTCCTTTCTCTGGTCGATGGTGGATAGGTCAAGACGAAACCATTCAGTCAGAGAAAGGACCTAATGATGCAGAACAGTACATCGGCCACAGCAGAGAAGAACTTGAGCAACATCATCAAGATCGACGAAGGGCAGATCCAGCAGCACCTGGGCGAGATGGTTCGCTCGACGGTGGAAGAAACGCTCAACACGATGCTCGACGTCGAAGCGGACCAGCTCTGTAACGCCCGGCGTTACGAGCACACCGAGGGCCGCACCGGCCAGCGGGCCGGACATTACAAACGCAAGCTGCACACCAAAGCCGGCGAAGTCGAGCTGAAGGTGCCGAAGCTGCGCCAGGCGAAGTTCGAGACGGCCATCATCGAGCGGTATAAACGTCGGGAATCCTCGGTGGAAGAGGCGCTGATGGAGATGTACCTGGCGGGCGTGTCGGTCCGCCGGGTCGAGGACATTACCGAGGCCCTGTGGGGCATGCGGGTCAGCGCCGGGACGGTCAGCGATCTGAACCAGAAGATGTACCAGCGGATCGAGACGTGGCGCAACCGCCCGATCACCGGGGTGTATCCCTATGTCTATATGGATGGGATCAGTCTCAAACGCACGTGGGGCGGCGAAGTCCGCAACGTGGCGGTGCTCGTGGCGATCGGCGTGGGCGAGGACGGGTATCGTGACATCCTGGGTGTGGCCGAGGGCTGCAAAGAGGACAAGGCCGGCTGGAGCAGTTTCCTGGCCTATCTGAAGAAACGCGGCCTGCAAAGCCCCGAGCTGATCATCTCGGACAAGTGCCTCGGCCTGATCGAATCGCTGGCCGAGTACTATCCCGACGCTCAGTGGCAGCGGTGCATGGTGCACTTTTATCGCAACGTTTTCTCGGTGGTGCCCAAGGGCAAGGTCAAGCAGGTCGCGGCGATGCTCAAGGCGATCCACGCCCAAGAAGACCGCCCGGCCGCCCAGGAGAAGGCCGAAGCGGTGGTGGCCAAGCTCAAAGCCCTGAAGCTGCCGGCGGCCGCCGCGTTGGTGCGTGAAGGGATCGGCGAGACGCTGACGTACTACGCCTTCCCCGACAAGCATCACCGCCAGATCCGCACGAACAATCCATTGGAACGGATCATGCGGGAGATCCGACGACGCAGCCGGGTGGTGGGCAGTTTCCCCGATGGCCAGAGCGCCTTGATGCTGGCGGCGGCGCGACTGAGGTACATCGCGGGCACGAAGTGGGGCACGCGGCGATACATGAACATGGACCGGTTGAAGGAGCTCAAACAAGAACGGCAAGAAGCAGCCCGAGTGAGTGCGTGAACGCCCGATAACTCGCGGCCCCCTATAGGGGGCAGGGGCAGGCAGACTGACCTCTATCCCTCGACCAGAGTGACGACTACCAGAAAATGTGCGAAACATCCTTTACACTACC